>Ga0164243_10000145_pt1 | contig 177807 bp, 171 predicted proteins | sample OricompcompostOP_FD_108781 | JGI IMG/M metagenome (GOLD analysis project Ga0164243, IMG submission 108781) | Organic Plus compost microbial communities from Emeryville, California, USA - Original compost - Organic plus compost (OP) | ecosystem: Engineered > Solid waste > Mixed feedstock >...
CATGTCGACGCGGAGTTTCCCGACCCGGCCGAGAGGGTCACGGACCACGAACTCACCGGTCGCGACATTGGCGTTTTCATCATCGCCCGGGCTGGTCGGCGACAGTCGTTCGATCACCGGGGCAAACTCGGGGGCACACCCCAGGACCTTGCAGGCCTTGACGGCGGTGTCGTGATCGGTCAGCCGCCCGACGAACGCCGCCCCCATCAGCCCGTCGAGTTTGCCGATGCCCAGGTGATCATCGGGATGTTGCGAGGCAGCCAGCACGGCACCGTTGATCTTGCGCGAGTCCCGCGACAACCGGACGAAGAACGATCGGCCCGATCCCCACGTGGACATGAAGTGGGTTTCGTCAGCGAAGAAGTTCTTCCGCACATCGCGCGCCCGCGCATACATGAACCGGGACGCGAAGATCGCCGCCGAGTGCAGCAGCGGTTGGCTGTGCAGCTCGGTCACCGACCACTCTTCCCGCGGAGTGTCTTCCGGGGGAGGTTTGATCCCGGCCATGGTCACCACCACCAAGGTCGTCTCGTCCACGGCAACCGGGTCGACCGGATCGGAGTGCCGCGGGATGATCAACTCCACATCGGGCGACTCTGCCGCCGATTCGAGTTCCCGGGACAGCTTGCGCAGCACATCACCCCGGCCCGTGTTGGCGTGCGCGATCGCCTCCGAGGCGAGGAGTTCCAGCACCCACCGTGGGTTGACCCGTGACTCTTCGACTCCACGCACCGGCGCGAGCGGATGTTCCCGCACCGTGACCGCACGGATCGCCTCCCGCAGTTCAATGTCTGTCCCGGCGGTCCGCCGCAGATCATCCGACAGCAGCATCCGGAGACAGTCGAACAGCAGTTGTTGCCGCTCGGCTGTGCTCCGCCGGATCGCCCGCATCCACTCGACTTCGTCAACCTCACCGTCAGCGTTGTAGTGATCTTCGCGGCGGGCATCGGGGATCAGGCCGAACGAGGCGAGCGTCCCGGCCTCGGCCCGTTCCAAGTCCATCACCCTGGCGTGCGGCGCGATTTCGGGGAGCCGTGCCAGGGCGGTGAGCGGCCCGGACGGGTCATAGATGCAGGTCGGCTCACCACGCCGGACCGCGTTGTAGGCCAACGCCCCCATCAACACCGACTTGCCCGCACCCTGCTCACCGGTCAACGTGATCAACCCGGGACGGTTCAGCACTTCCATGGCGTAGTGCAGATCGAACCGGACCGCTCGCCGTGCGACACCGGACCCGTAGCCGAGATACGGCCCGGTCGGCGTGCCAAGTTCGGCATCCACGTTCGGCATCGCCGCAGCGAGGTAGCGGACCGGCATCCGCCGCTGATAGCCGATCTTGGCCCACGTCTCGCCGGGGATGAACTCCCGCAGCACACTGGCCTGATCCTTGGTGCGGACCATCGGCATGTTGAGCCGTTCCCCGTACAGGTCGACCAGCGCCCGGGCCCGCGACAGCGCTTCGTCTTCGCTCACCCCGTACACCGCAGCCCGGACGACACCGGTCCACCGGCCAGCGCTGCGAGAGTCGCCTTCGGTGATTTCATCGAGGTTCTCGTTCGCCGCATCGATGGCCCGTTTCACCGCCGGGGGTTCGGTCATCTGGTGATCGGCGTACTGCTGACGGACATCCTCGGCCCGGTCGCGTTCGTAGGCGACGACCTGCTCCAGGGCTTTCGAGCGTTGCAGCAGACCGGAGGCGTTCCACTCAACCGGGAACGGCAAACCAGCTGTCGCGGCGACCATCCACGGGTGCCCAGCCTCCGGCCAGTGCAGGTCCGGCATGACGCCCATCGTCAGCACCGCAGCGAATCGTTCCGTCGCATGCCCGTTGACCTCGGTCAAGATCTGCACGGTCGACCCGAACGGCTTCGCAACCCAGGCGCGGCGATCGGTGAACTCGGCCAGATCGCCAGCCTCCCACCGTTCCCCACCCACGCCCGCTTGTACCGGGACGGGGACGCCCATCGACAGCGAGCGGTGCATCAGATAGGCCATGTCGCGGCTTGTCGCCGGACGGGCGCTGAACCCGCTGCCCGACATGATCTTGTCCACTGACGCCAGTTCCTCGATCACCTTCGCTGTCGCCGGGGACGGATCATCGGCCCCTTCGCACAGTTCCTCACGGACCCGCTTCGAGACCGGCGGTGCTGCCCACACCCCGACCGCAACCATCCGCTGATCCAGCCCGGTCGATTGCAGCCGTCGTTGCGCCAACCCGAGATAGTCAGCCCACGACTCACCGCCATCAGTCTGAGGGAGCGGCTTCGGGGTGTCCTCATCCAGGGAACGGGCAAATTCCCATGCCGGATACGGTTTCGAGGTGACCCGAATGCGGAACGGGCGACCCTCGATCGGGCCGGTCTCGGCCAGCCGTCCCAGCCGGAACACCTGCTGATCCCAGATCCGTTCCCGCTCCGGCAGCGTGAGGAAGTCCCACGTGAGCGGCGACAGCAGGTACCAGACATACAGCCCGCGCGGGGTGAACTGGAGCGCCCCTGCGAACCCTGACGACGACAACCCGAAGGTGTGGAGCCGGGGGCGCATCACCCGCGACAACACGCCGTAGGTCAGCCGTGTGACCAGACTGGGCCGATCCTTGCGGTCCTCACCGGTCGCCATGGTGCACCGCCCACCCGAGACGCTCCGCCACGACAGGCGACAGCTCACCCAGCCGAGGTGTGTCCCACTCGATCATCAGCGAGTCAGGAACCGACGTCTGATCACGCCAGCCCAGTTGGCCGCGCACCCGCAGCGTCTTGTAACGGACCGGCTCATCGAACGTGACGCCACGCATCAACTTCACCGCGAGGTACACCCCGCCCGCAGCGCCCCAACAGACGCCGAGGACTGCCGCCAGCAGTACGTCTTCGGTGAGCAGCCACCACAGGCCGATCATTGCTGCGATCGTCACCACGGCGACCGCGATCGTCACGCCCCACTGCACGAACGTCCACTCGAACGGCAGCGTCGCACCCTTCGGGCCGAGCCAGACCGCCCGAAGCTTCCGGGGCCCGTCGTCAGTACGAATCCTGGGCATCGCTCAGGCCCCGAATCCGAAGAACTCGACGACCTTCTTGCCGAACACCGCGAACGACAGAGCCCCGGCACCGATCGCCATGAACACGATCCCGATCAGCCCGTTCAACGCAGTCTGGGCGACCTCAGAGTTCTTGGCCTTCCTGGCCATCGAGATGATGCTGATGCCCAGGATGATGACCACCAGACCGCCCACGCCGAGCAGCAGGGTTTGGGTCTTGTCCAGATCGAACATGACAGTTCCTTTCATACGGGGGAACTAAGTAGAGGACCTACTCAGTTGATTGGCACCTTAACTTCGGTCGGATCATCTGTCGCCGGTTTGCCCGAACGTCCACGACGCCGACGCCGAGGTGTGTCAGCATCTGACTCCGCGATGATCACCGGCACTTCTGTTGCTGAGGCGAAGCGGTCGGCGGCCGTCGCCAGATCGTCATCGGTGATCAACGGGGCCCGGACCTTCGTCGGACGGCCGTCTTCATCGATCACATACGCGGTACCGGGCACCGTGGTCTGGATCAGGTGACACAGTGCGCCAGCGTCGACAGCACCGTCACCCAGCACCATGGTTACTTCTTCCGGGGTATCGAGACGCAGCCCGATCCGGCGAGGGAATAGGTTCCGCATCGACACCACATCCCGACGTGGGTCCTGCACGAAGCCCCACACCACGTAGCCGACCGCGCGCCCCTGGGACAGCAGCACCGACAACGCCGCCTCCGCGCGGATGCGGAGGTCACGGTCCCGCAGGTAGGCGATGACCGCTGCCAACTCGTCGATCACGACGATGATCAACGGCCGGCTAGCGGTCGGGGTGTGCTGGCGGGTCGTCCCGGCGAGTTCCTCGGCGCGGAGCCGCATCGCCACGGCGGCTTCCTCCAGCACGACCACGGCCCGTTCCGGATCGGTCGCGTAGCGGGTGAACAGTGGCTTGCCCATGGCCAGTTCCATGCCGCCCTTGAGGTCGATCCCGTGGACCTCGACCACACCGGCCCGGATCGCCGGGCCCAGGCCGAGCATGACTGCCCACATGATCGATGCCTTCCCGGCACCGGTCGCACCCGCCACCAGGGTTGACCGGGCCACATCCACCAGCCAGGGACGGTCAAACTCGGTCCGCCCCATCTCGACCTGCCGCCACTCCGGCACCGCATCGTCACCGGGCACCTGCACCCGGAACGGGTGACTGAGGTAGTCACCGAACGAGAACGCCAGCGTGCAGCCGGTGACCATCGCGTTCGGCTGCACCCGAAGCCGACGGGCCCGCGCCGCCGTCCGTAGCCGCTCCGTCGCCCGGTCGACGTCATCTACCGATTGACCCGGCAACAGCACCGGCTCAGCAGTCAACGTGCCCCGACGCCACCGCACCCGCCGCAGCACCGGGACGACGACCTCACCGTCCACCTTCCGCGACAGGTCGCACGCCCGAGCCCACTCCGGCCACGACCGGCGTACCCGCCGCACCATCCGGCGACCGACCAGCCGATCCCGGACCAGCCTGTCGAACGAGCCCGGCCAGACCCGGCCCCACACCACGACCGCCACCAACAGGAAGATCAGCCCCACGGCCACCCCAGGCTGATCAGCCCAGACCGCAGCCGACACACCCACCACCACCGCGACCAAGAGGACGGGCGCAAGGTAGACCAGCTCGCCGACGAGCTTGACCAGCAACCACGCCTGCCGAACCACAGCCCGTAGGCGGGCGATGGCGGTCATCGTTCCGACCTCAATCGCGCGCGGTAGCAGAATCGGCACAAGGCACCGACCCTGGGCACGTCGGTCTGCCAGCCCTCCGAACGCGCTCGCTGAGCCTCAACCGTCCAACCGCAGTCTTCGCAATGGAGCAGCGGCCCGATCGGCTCATTGAACTTGTGCCCACCCACCGCCCCGTGATGGAACCGAGCGTGCTCCGGCAGTCCACACCGGAAACATCTCGGACCCGGCCCATTCACGTAGTAGTCAAGCTCATCCACGACGATCACCGCCGTTCAGCGCCCGGGTGCTTCCGCAGTCCGGGCACCCCTCAGACAGCCGGTCCACGCACAGCGCGACCGCCTCAACGAGATTCGCCAGCCGGACCAACTGATCCTGGGTGACGGAAAGATGCGGCCGCCACTGCCCGCCGGTCTCCTGGCCCCGCACCAACCCGGACACGTACTCCTGAACCGACGAGTGCAAAGTCATGCCGCTGCACCACCAAACAGATCAGGACCTGTCTGTCGCCCGCCCCGGATTGTCGCGACCCGATGTTCCGGGCAGCCGACCTGACCAGCCGGTTCGACCTGCCAGCCTTCCCGACGAGCCGAGGCGACCAGCGCATCCACCAAGGGAGAGGCGTCCCCATCGATCAACCCCCGAACATCGGTCAGATCGACGTACTGATCCCCGCAGACATCGCACGTCAGCGCGACCCCACGGAACCGGGCGATCATGCCGCAGCCTCACCCGACGAACCGCGCCGACCAGCACGACCCGGAGCCGACATCCCCGTCGCCCGCAGCGAGTACGCCACCCGCGAGAACGAGCCCTGCTCCTTCAAGTACGGGGTGACGGTCAAGCCTTCGAGCACCACCGGCCGCAGGGGGAGCGCATCCGACACCGGCGGCAACTCCGGCGAGACCGCCGAAGCGATCTTCACCCGCACCGTCTTCTCCCGCGCCTCCGGATCGAAATCGAGGATGTCGACCGCCCACAACGGGGCACCCGACTCCTTGTCACGCTGCTGAACCTTGCGCTGAGCGGTCGACTGATCGAAGTCGTTCACCGGAACGACCTCACCGACCACCGCCGCACCCGCCGGGAACACCTTCTCGAACTCCACCGCGAACGGTCCCTGAACTGCCATGGCACTTCCTCTCACTTGGTCAGGTTGCCTAGTCAACCTGCCTGACACCCAGAGTGCACCATGTTGGCTAGGCATGTCAAGAGTTCCCTAGTCAACTAGGTCAGCTAGGTGTGGCGCTGTAGTCTCGGCCCATGGCGCTTGACCCAAATGACCTGGACGGAATCGACGTTGGAGACCCCCGCTCAGCCTCGGTGCAAGTGGCGTCCCAACTGCGCGCCGCCATCCTGACGAAGCGCCTCACGCCGGGGGAACGCCTACCCACTCAGGACGCCTTGGCCGAGCGGTACGGCGTCGCACGCATGACTGTTCAACAGGCCCTGCGATCGCTCCGCGATGATGGCCTCATCGTCTCGCGCCAGGGAAGTGGCTCATATGTTCGCGAGCGCGTTGCACGGCCGGTAGGACTGCGGCCACACGTCGAGGCGTCGTTCCTCCAGCCCGAGGTGTCGATCTGGTTCAGTGGCTACACAGCCGAGACCCTGCACAACGCAGTCCAAGAGCCGATCGACCACATCCGTTCAGGACGCATCACGCCCGAGTCGATCGCGTTGCGCATCCTCGTGTCAGACATGACCTTTCCGCTCGCGCTGCCTATTTCCTCGACGGGCAACGACGCCGAGAGCCAAGCGGCCCGGGATCGGATGCTGCACACCGCAGACCGTTACGCGGGTGGGTTGCTTGAGTCGGTGACCGAGTTGCGCGAACTCGGCTTGGTTCCCAAGGCGTCCTGCGAGATTCGCGCCCATCGGTCCGCACCGCTGTTCAAGATGTACATCCTCAATGCCGCCGAGACCTTCTTTGGCTTCTATCCGGTCCGTCAGCACTCCGTGACCTACAAAGGCTCAACCCTCGACATCTTCGATCCCATGGGCAAGGACGCCGAACTCTTCCACTACGCCGCCGACCCCAGCGAACCAGAGTCGCTCGGCAGTCAGTTCACCCAGCAAGCGATCGCGTGGTTTGACAGCATCTGGACCACGATCGCAGAACCTCAGTCATGAGGCTCGCCGACGCCGTCGCCGACATCGGCGGAATCCTGCTCGACTTCGACGGCCCCGTGTGTCCGCTCTTCGTTGACGGTCGCAACCTCGCGATAGCAGACCGGATGCGGGCAGTAGTCACCACGCCGCTGCCTCCCGATATCGCGACGACCTACGACCCCTTGGTGGTGCTGGTCTGGGCCCGTAACAACCTGTCTTCGACCGACGCCGATCTAGTAGACGCGGAGTGCATCGCCGGCGAACGGTGGGCAGCATCCATTGCGGGTCTAACTCCAGGGGCCGACACGCTGCTAGAGGCAGCCAGGAAGCACCGAATCCCGGTGGTTGTCGTCAGCAACAACTCAGCGGAAGCCATCGCCGACTTCCTCGGTCGGCATGAACTCTCGCACACCGTTCAGGCCGTCATCGGACGGATTCCAAACCGACCAGACCTCATGAAGCCACACCCGACCCTCGTCACCCGGGCGATTGACACCATCGCCAAGCCGCCATCCCGGCTCGTGCTGGTTGGTGACTCTGTCAGCGACGTGACTGTCGCCCACGCCGCGAGCGTCCGCGCAATCGGATTCGCTAAGACGCCAGAGCGGGGCCGCCAACTCGAGGAGGCTGGCGCAGACGTGCTAACTGACACGATCACCGAACTGGCTCAGGCCCTACCTAACCGACTGCGCTGACCGACAGAAGGGTCACCACCTCGCGTGCCAGTTCGGGTCGACGTCGACGGGAATCATCTGCTCGGTTGTGAGTGATTCGAGACGGGGCATAGGCCTGTGGTCGAGCTCATCGACCAAGATCACTAACGCACGGTGGCCGCGCGCTGTCCGGGTCCACTCCAGCACGAAGCCTCGGGCTGGCCTCAACCTCCCGGGTCGCTTCACCAGGACAAACCGGATCTGACGGTAGGCGGGCCAAGCGTCATTACGTGGCGGGGATGCCATGATCGGCCTTCGGTAGGTCGGCACGGCGTACGTCGGTCGCCAGGACCCAGACGCCAGGACCGACAAGGCGGTCGTCACAGATGGGCACGTACACGTGGCGCTCAGTCCACCGGGTGGCTCGACCCGGACGCCATTCCTCCCCGTCACGTGACCAGACGACGCGTACCTCAACCGGGATGCCAGGGCGGTCGGGGATGCCGCGCGCATGCCACCCCTCGTCGGCACTACCCAGCGGCCAGGACATGTTCACGACGGTTTGTGTGTCCAAGCGGCTCGGTGCGCCGTACGGTGCTGACACAGGTGCTCTGGCGACCGGTTCGAGTTCACTCCCCACAGACGGATTAGAACACATGTTTGGTTTGCGTGCAACGGATGAGGCGAACCGCCTCACTCGCCGAGCGGCGTCGTGGGTCGCGAGGTGACCGAGCACTATAACCGCGGTCCGGGTACCCGTATGCGCAGCGCTAGATGTGAATGAATTCGACGAGCTCGCTGTTAGGCCTCCACTCGATTCAGCCAGATATGAGCTTGGATGAGTCCTGCCGGATTGTCTCGGATGTACTCTTGGAGTTCCTTACTGTCTTGAGTGACCATGATCGTTCGTCTGAATTGATCGTCGCCACCTAGACCACTCCCGCCGCCAGCCGAATACACATGCGGAACGTTCTGCCCGCCAGAAACCGCGCGGTCGATTTCCTTCTCAGACCACCTCGCAGGGACAATTTCTACCTCAGCGTGCTCACTCAGAACTGCTGACGCGCTCTCGACGTCGCGGGAAAAGACCGTCACCGATCCATCAGGGCGAGGTAGCCACTTCGCGACAATCCTCGCAGAGTGAAGGCGGACAAGATCATCACGAAGCTCCTGAGAAATTCCCGCACCGCCAAGATCTAGTGGAGGAATCTCCATCGGCTCGACACTTCGAGCGACTAGTTTTCCGTCGTTCCACACGCCCACGATCTCACAAATGAGCTCTCCCGGTGGCGCTGGCACTCCATCGAGCGCCACCGGGATGCTTACCTCCGGGTACCTGGCCCCCGCTACCGGAGGCGGCTCCAACATCCATCCTCCATCGGGGTTTTCCCGGAGGAAGCCTGATGTCAGGATCTTGGTCCCGTCGGGGAACGTAATTGCGTGGTCCATCAAGGGCATGGCACTCGGTCAGGGGCGGCCATGTTGGATCGGGGATCCGATGCTTCGGTCGCGGCAAAGCAGCCGGAGTCAGATTCGATCAGTACCCACAGACTCCACTTCCCATTCGTGGGGCCAGAACGGCAATCCCATGCCCAGACGTCGGCGACATTCTCGTACATCCACTTTCCGCGGATGTCGCAGCTTTCTTTGCTGTAGTAGTAGTCGTGGTCGTACTCGATCCAGTCAAGAGCGGCAGCAGGCTTTGCTCCGAGCCCGCCAATGGCGGCAGCAGCCGCGATGATCACGGCGACCAGGGTTAGACCGATCCATCGACGCACCTTCTGAAGCGCCACGGATGCCTTCGTCGAAACTTCCATGAGGGGGATCCTCTCTGGGGGTGATGGGCTGATGACCACTGTAGGAGCGCACACATCTCGCTGTCAACGGTTTGAAGTTGACACACGGGGGGTGTGTGTGTCTCGGCCAGCATGGATGCAAGGGCATCATGGCTGCGAGGTTGGCCGCAGGGCCCCGGCCGACCTCGACCCGGACCAACCGGACCGTGATGCCCGCATACGAGTCAGACCGAGCATCAAGCACCGAGCACGCCATCGACCCTCCTCGGCCGACTCGACACGGCCAGCCGAACTCGTGTGTGCGTATCCCTGCCGAATCTGCCTCTACTAGATCAAGGCCGCGCCTCCGGCGCGGCAGCCGGGCACCCGGGGCCCGCCTCGCTCCGCTCGGCACCCAGGACCCGCCCGGCACATCAGGTGCTCTCGCAGACCGCCACAACGCCGGAAGGGGCGTCCAAGCCGAAGCTCAGACGCCCCCTCCGCGTGCCCCCAGGATGCCCCCGGTCACACTAGAACAGCCCTCACTAGCCAATACCAGACCGCGAGTCCCGCCACACCCGGATGCAGTTTCGGCGGCGACGGCGCGGGGCCGAGTCTGACTCGTAAAGCGTAGGTCGCCGGTTCGATTCCGGCAGGCGGCTCACAGCCACTGTGGCGGCGAGCGGCCTCCGAGGTCCTGCTGCAACTCCGGTTGCTTGACTCTCCGGTCGCCAGAGACATCACCATGTGGTCATGCCAGACGAACTGATGACGATCGGGTCCTTCTCGATGCTGACCGGGTTGTCGATCCCTACGCTGCGTCACTACGACGAGATCGGCTTGTTGCTCCCGGCGGAGGTGCACGAGTTCACGGCGTACCGACGATATGACCTCACCCAGGTCGAGATCGGTCGACGCATCCGCCTGCTCCGCCCTCACACCCTGCCGAACAGCCATCGACGCGTGGCCACCTCGACCAGTACACGTGTCCGCCTGACGCCAGCTCTGCATCGGGCCTGCGTCAGTCGACCGTCGGGTCCAGCACAAGCTTGCCGTGCACCCCTCCGGCCTCCAGGCGTGCGTGGGCGTCGGAGATACGTTCCAGGGGATAGACGGTGTCCACGACCGGGCGAATGTCCCCACGATCAGCCAGGCCGGCGACCTCGTCGAACAAGGTCGGTTTGAGATCGCCGAAGAAGAACTGAACCCGTCGCCCACCATGGACGTTCGAGGCCAACAGGTAGCCAAGACTTGACACCGGGTGGTCAAGGTCGAAGGCGATCGTGACCATGCGACCGTGCTTCTCCAGCAGGGAACGGGCTTCTCGAAGCCGAGTGCCGCGAGTGTCGAACACGACGTCGTACCGACCAAGGCTGCTCAGCTCGGTGTGGTAGTCGACGACCTCCTCGGCACCGAGACTGTGGAGGAAGTCAGTGGCCCGGGGGTGAGCGAGTGCGGTCACGTGCGCGCCGAGCCGCGCGCCGATCTGGACAGCGACACTGCCGACCCCGCCAGCAGCGCCACGAATGAGCAGCCGCTCGCCGGGGCGGACCCTCGCTCGGTCCCGAAGCCCGTACAGGGCCGTGCCACCACCTGTCAGCAGGCTGACCGCCTCCACGGGCCTGAGTGTCCGAGGGGCACGATGCACGGAGGCGGCTGGCACCGTGACGTACTCCGCCGCGGTCCCCGGGCCTCGTCTCAGTCCTACGACGCCCCAGACGTGGTCACCGGGCTGCCATGCGGTCACCTTCTGTCCGAGGGTGACGATTTCCCCGACGAAGTCGATTCCCGTGCCCTGCGGGAAGTGGCGGCCGGTGAGTAACCGGACTCGGCCGGCGCGGCCGTGGAGTTCACCGCCGTTCACCGTGGCTGCTGTGACCCGAACCAGGACCTCGTGGGGTTTCGGCACGGGTACGGCAACGTGTCTGAGATGTAGCACCTCGGGACCGCCGTAGCGATCGAAGGCAGCGGCGCGCATCACCCTGGCGGATTGATCTCTGATGTCTTCATGATCCACCGTCATGACGGTACGGTGAAAAATGGGGCTGACTGCCCGTTTTGCTGGGAAGTGGGAGAAGGATGGCCGACATCGTCTCGGAACGACGTCCGCCTGCGCGTGGTCCGCGCAAGGACGTGGAACGCAACCGCGCCGCCGTGGTGCAAGCCGCGCGCAATGCCATCGCCCACCGTGGCGTGAGCGTCCCAACGGCGGCGATTGCGCGGGCGGCCGGGCTCGGCACAGCCACCCTGTACCGCCACTTTCCAACACGCGAAGCACTGTTGGCTGCCGTGTTCGACGCCGAGGTGCACCGATGCGAGGCGTCGCTCGACCGGGCTTTGACCCATGCAGATCCCCGCCGAGGACTCATGGATTCGCTCGACGAATTCATCACCATCGACATCGCTGCTCCACATTTCGTGGAAGCCTTCCTGACATCCTCGGCCGGCTCGATCACGACAGCGGACAGCCGGCGTCGAGCCGCTGTGAAGCTGGACACGTTGGCCCGACGCCTCCGGGAGATCGACGCGGTCGACGACACCTTCGGCATCGACGACATCAACCTGATCATCGTCTCACTGCACGCAGTGATCTCCCTCGACCGGACCCGTGCCCGCGAGCGCGCCACCCGGCTCCTCGCGCATCTCTCCGCGGGATACCTCAAGTCTTAGGTGTCGCTGACATCCCTGCTCATGCGAAACTGCGGCGCATGGAGCCCTTGGAGTCGGAGCGCCGGGTCATCGATGCCGCCGCGGCACTGGCGCGGACCCTGGGTCGCAATCCGAACCACTCGGTCGCCGCCGCGGCCATGGACACCGCTGGAAGGATCCACACCGGAGTCAATGTCCATCACTTCACCGGTGGCCCCTGCGCCGAACTTGTCGCCCTGGGTGTGGCTGCCGCGGCGGATGCTGGCCCTCTCGTGACGATCGCTGCCGCTGGCGACGGTGACCGGGGAGTCATTCCACCGTGCGGCCGGTGCCGACAGGTGCTGCTTGACCTGCACCCCGACATTGCCGTGGCCGTTCCGGGTGCAACAGGCCCGCAGATCCAGCCGGTGACAGCCCTGCTCCCTGAGGCCCACCGCCATCCCGATGCCAACCTGGAGCGAATCCTCAGGTTCAACCGCCGCTACTACGACGCGGTCGCGGTTGGCCAGAAGACGTCGACGGTCCGGTGGGGTGAACACCCGGTGGTGGGGGCCGGTCATCCTCTACTTCGAGGACGACGCCGAACATCAACCGCTGCGTGGAAACATCAACGCTGTCGAGAGAATTTGCGCCATCGACCTGGCACGGATGAGGAGGCGACTCGACAACAGCACCGATGACGCAAGCGCATACCTGCAGGGACTGCGTCAGCACTATCCCGACCTCCCGGACGATGCGTTCGTCGACGTCGTCGAGTTCAACCTCGACGCGCAGTCGAACCCGGCTCAGCCGCTCTGACCCGCACCGGTAGGGTCATCCACGTGCGTCTGATTCTCGTACGTCATGCCCAATCGCTCCACAACCTGCAGGTCACCCAGATGTCGCGGGAGGAGTTCGAGCAGATCCGCAATGCGGATCCCGATCTCACGCCGCTCGGGCTGCAGCAGGCCGATCTGCTCGGTGCGAGCATGGCCGACTACCTTGCTGAACTCGATCCGGCCGAGCTCGTGATCCGCACCAGCCCGATGCTGCGAACGCTGCAGACGGCACGGCCGCTGTTGACCGCCCGTCGCGTGCAATCCCTGCTGTGGCGAGACATCCACGAGCACGGTGGCCTCTTCGTCGGCAGCCGCGAGAAGGGGACGACGGTCGGACACCCGGGCATCACCCCCACCGAATTGCTCGCGACCTACCCGGAGTTCACTGCCGAGGAGGACCACGCCGAGGACGGTTGGTGGAACCGGGATGCTGAGTCGGACGACGAGTTCCAGGCCCGAGTGGGTCTCGTGGCGGACGCGCTGCGAACACAGGCTGAAGGAACGACGGACGACAACCTCCTGCTGCTGGTCTCCCACGGCACCTTCCTCGGGCATCTGCTGCGTCAGCTGGTGACCGAGGAGGAGGCCGAGGGCCTCAACCACCACCACAACACCGCGTTCTCGGAACTGCTCATCGGGGACGGTGAGGTCACCCTGCTCCGCCATGACGTGACCGATCACCTCACCGAGGAGCTCCTGTCGATCTGAACTGTCAGATCACGCAGCTCACACCAGACCTTGTTCGTAGGCGGCAATCACCAGCTGGACGCGATCCCGTGCCTGGAGCTTGGCGAGCAAGTTGCCGATGTGCGTCTTCACCGTTCCCGTCGAGATCGTCAGTGTGGCAGCGATCTCGGCGTTCGTGAGGCCACGGCCGACCAAGGCCAGGGTCTCGGTCTCGCGTGGCGTCAGCCCATCGACAGTCGAAGCTGCCGAGTTGGCGGGGCGGGCGAGGTAGTGCTCGACCAGCCGGGTCAGGATGCTGGGGGCGAACAGCGACTCGTGGGCGTGGGTGCGGCGGATGGCGTCGAGCACCTGCTCGGGCCGGGAATCCTTCAGCAGGAAGCCACTCGCCCCCGCCCGTAGCGCCCCGTACACGTACTCGTCGAGCTCGAACATGCTCAGCACCAGCACGCGGGTCGACGGAACCGTGGCCAGAATCTGTGTGGTGGCAGCGATCCCGTCGACGCCGGGCATCTGCAGATCCATCAGTACCACATCGGGGCGGGTCTGGACAGCGACGGTGACGGCCTCAGCTCCGTCGCCGGCCTCGCCGACGACACGCAGTCCTGGTTCGGCATCGATCAGCAGCCGGAGGCTGTGTCGGAGCAGCGGTTGGTCGTCGACCAGCAGCACCGCGATGTCGCCGCTCATCCTGCGTCGACCAAGGGGAGTCGCGCCTCGACAAGATGTCCGGAGCCAGCCATCGCGACACGGAGGGATCCGCCGAGGACCGCGGCGCGTTCCCGCATCCCGGCCACGCCGTGCCCGGCGCCGGGGTGGGATCGCCACCCGGGAGCCGCACCCTGGTCAAGAATGCTCAGGATCAGTAGCTCGCCACCGGCCGTGCGATCACGCCGCGTCTCGACCCGTACCGCGGTCGGGCCCGCATGTCGCGCGACATTGGTCAGCGATTCGGCGACGATCGCGTGGATCGCTGCCTGGGTTGCGGCATCGAGGTCAGCAGTGCCGGAGAGATCGACCTCGACCGTGAGCCCAGCCCGTTCGGCGGTGGCCACGAGAGCCGGCAGATCAGCCACCCCCGGCTGAGGCCGTGGCACGACCGAGGAAGGGTCCGAGCGCAGAACCGACAGCATGCGGCGCAGTTCGGTGGTGGCCGCCCGCCCGGCCTGCTCGATGTCGGCCAGCGCTCGTTCGCGTTCGGCTTCGGCGCCGGGTCCGGTGAGTCGCCGCGCAACCGAGGCACGTACGGTGATCAGCCCGAGTCCGTGCGAGGCCAGGTCGTGCAGCTCCCGGGCGATGCGAAGCCGTTCCTCGCGTTGTGCTCGTTCGGCTGCCCAGGCAGTCAGGCTCTCCTCGTGGACACGGCGCTGCCGCCGGGTGCGCAACACCGCCCAGAGGATCACGCCAGCGGCCACCACGATCGCCGCGACTGCTGTGATCCGGGTGGCGTCGATGTTGTCGACCCCGAGGGTGGCGAGCACCAGCAGGATCCCGGCGAGCGTCCCGGCCACGACGAACCACGACCCCGACCGCCACTGTGGCCGTAGGGCTGACAACTCGGACATGGGCCGAGTCTAGGGAGCCGAGGGGAGTGCGGCCTCCGACCACGGTCGGAGAGACCGAGGTCGGAGACCACCGAAGAAGACCAGTCCCGGGCGGGATCCGTACGGCCGCGCGGGCGGCTGGACTGTCACCGTGATCGTCATCGATTCCCTGGTCAAACGCCACGGCGCCCGGACGGTGCTGGATCGCGTCAGCTTCGAGGCCCGGCCCGGCCATGTCACTGCCTTTCTCGGCGCGAACGGAGCCGGCAAGTCCTCGACTCTGCGGATCCTGCTCGGCCTCGACCGTGCCCACGCCGGCACCGCGCTCATCGACGGACAGCCGTACCGAACGTTGCGGCACCCATCGCGCACGGTCGGCGCGATGCTCGACGGCTCCGGCGCACACCGGTCCCGTACGGCCCGCAACCACCTGGCGTGGGTGGCCGCCGCGGGCGGCATTCCCCGACGCCGCATCGGTGAGGTGCTCGAGCAGGTCGGCCTGACCGATGCCGCGCGCCGCCGTGTCAGCGGATTCTCCCTGGGCATGGCGCAGCGATTGGGGCTGGCCGCCGCCCTGCTCGGCGAGCCGGACACCCTCGTCCTTGACGAACCGGTGAACGGCCTCGACCCGGATGGCATCCGGTGGATAAGGACCGTGCTGCGCTCCCATGCCGATGCCGGCGGCACCGTACTGCTGTCGAGCCATCTGATGGGTGAGGTCGAAGGCCTGGCCGATCGACTCGTCGTCATCGCGCAAGGAAAGGTGGTCGCCACCGGCACGGTCGACGAGATCACCGGGGCGCATGCCAACCTGGAGGACGCCTTCTTCGCCCTCACCGGCCGGCCGGATGCCACGGTCGGGGGCGGACGATGAGGCTTCTGCGAGCCCTGGCAGTTGAGTTCGGCAAGGCCGCCACCCTTCCCGCGGTCTGGATCGGTGTCGCCGTGACCGTGCTCGGGACTGCTGCGGTCACCCTTCTCAACGCCGTGCAGACCGCCAGAGCTGTCCGCGCCGGCACCCCGGAACGGTACGGAACTCCCTCGATCAGCGAGACGGCCTACGCGGCCGCTCCGCTGGGCACCGTGGGCGCGGTCGTCATCGGTGTCGTCGTGGTCAGCAGCGAGTACGCCGCCAACAGCCCCGATGCGGGAGGGGGTCGCCAGATCGCCACCAGCTGCCTCGCCGTGCCGATGCGACTGCACGCCGTCGTCGCGAAGGCGGTGGTGGTGCTCGTCTTCGTGCTGGGTACGGCCCTGCTCGCCTTTCCTGCGTGCCTGGGGATCTCTCGCCTTGCTCTCGGCGACGTGGCCGTGCTCGAGCCGCCTGGGTCCTCGGCCCTGTTCACGCGTGCGCTGGGCAGCGCGGTCTACTGGACGCTGATGGGCCTGCTTGCCACCGGAATCTCCTTGGTGTGCCGCAGCGGTGTCGTTCCACTGATCGTGCTGATCGTCAACAGTTCGGTGGTGTCGGTCTCGTTGCTGCTGACGAATCTCACTCCGTTGGCCCACTGGCTGCCGGACATGGCGGGGCGCAACCTGTTCGGCTTCGACGCCGACTCGGTCGTGCCCGGTGGGCTCGACGTCGTCCCGGGCGGGGTCGTCATGGCGGCCTGGTCGGTGGTCGCCCTGGTTGCCGGGGCGATCGCGTTCCTGCGCCGGGATGCCTGATGTGGTACGGATTCCGCCACGCCCTGGTTGCGGAGTGCAGCAAGCTCTGGACGCTGCCGGCTGCTCGCCTGACCGTTGTGGCGGCCGTCCTGGTGGCCGGGCTGCTGGGCGCCGCCCTGGCGTCACTGCCCGTCGCCGACGGTGGCCCGGCCACGGCCGGCGACGCCGTACGCCAAACGGTGCCGTACCTCCAGGCCGCGGCGATCCTGCTCGGGCTGCTGCCGATCGCCCAGGAGTACAGCGGTCGCCAGATCAGCACCACCCTCGTGACGCAGCCCCAGCGAGGTGTGGTGGTGGTCGCCAAGACGGTGGTCATTGCCGCTGCCGGCCTGCTCGCAGCCGCCCTGTCCGTCATGACCACCAGCGTGGCCGTGCTGCTGGCCCGGGGCGAGGGCGCAGAGGTGTTGGTCGAGGAGAGTCGCAGCCTGGTGGGCGCTGTCGTGGGGCTCGCCCTGATCACCCTGCTCAGCCACGCGTTGGTGCTGCTGCTGCCCAGATTCGTGCCTGGGTTGGTCATCATGGTCTGCCTGGTGTTCCTGATCCCGCCGGTCGTCGCCGGGCTCGGAGACCTGAGCCGGTGGCTGCCCAGCGTCGCCGTGGCCGAACTCTCCGCCAGTGGTGTGGCGGCCGACACTCTCACGGCCGCCGGGATCGTGTTCGGATGGATCGCCGTGGTCGGTGCCATCGGAGGCTGGCGGTTTCTCCGGGCCGATGCCTAGGTGATCGCAGGGGCTGACAGGATGGCAGCCATGCTTCATCTGCGCTGCGACTTCTTCTCCGAGTCCTTGGCCCTGAGCACCTCCATGACCGTGCTGCTGCCACAACGAACCGTCGGGCAGATCGGCATGGCCGGCACGGTCCGTGAGTACGGCACCCCGGTGCTCTACCTGCTGCACGGGCTCTCCGACGACGACACGATCTGGCTCCGACGCACCAGCATCGAACGGTACGTCACCGATCTCGGCATTGCGGTGGTGATGCCCCAGGTGCATCGCAGCTTCTACACCGACATGACCAACGAAGGGGGCCGCTACTGGAGCTTCGTCGCCGACGAACTGCCCCAGTTGGTGGCCGATTCGTTCCAGGTGTCGACCCGTCGCGAGGACACCTTCGTGGCGGGACTGTCGATGGGCGGCTACGGGGCGTTCAAGCTGGCTCTACGGCGACCAGACCGATTCGCCGCCGCCGGGTCGCTGTCGGGATGTCTCGACGTGAACCGTTTCGGCGAGGTGCCGGGGCGTTCCGGTGTGGTCACCAACATCTGGGGTGCGCGCGGCTCGGCCGGGACCGAGGACGACCTGCTGTCGCTGCTGGCCGAGGCCGACCCGTCGGTCCTGCCGACGCTGTGGGCGACCTGCGGCACCGAGGACGGGCTGCTCGGCCACCAGCAGACCTTCGTCGCGAAGGCCCGGGAACGCGGGATCGAGGTCACCGCTGATGAGCAACCCGGAAACCACGACTGGGCGTTCTGGGACACCCACATCCAGCGATTCCTGGCGACCCTGCCGCTGACCTGATCTGACCGGGCGACCCGACGGTATTGGCCGAAGGGGGAGTGCGGGCCCGTCCAGTTCCGAGAAGTGACCGCTCGCCTGGCCGGTGCGGCGCACGGAACCGGTTCCCTGCCCCTTGACCGGTCGGTTCGCGGAAGTGAGCTGGCGACCCACCTGCCGAATCCTCGTACGCGACGGGTCAGGCCCCCGTCAGCTCGGCCACCCGGCACCCCTGGGGTCCGACGGTGACCGAGCGGAGCAGTGCGTCGTGTCGCCCCGTGCTGATCCAGTGGTCGAGGACCGCGCGAGCGGTCGGCGGCATCTCGAGTCCCGCCAGCGTGGGGAGGTCATCGAGCGGGAACCATCGCAGATCGCCCTCGGCGCAGCGAGACGGCGCCGGAACGGAGTGCGCCAGCCGCCCGGTGAAGTAGTAGGTGTGCCGGATCTCGCTGGTCGTGGCGCGGATCCCGATGTAGCGGAGGGTCACTTCCCGGACATCGCTGCGGCTGAGCCCGACCTCCTCGGTCACCTCGCGATGCAACGAATCGGTCAGGTCACCCAGTTCGCCCGGTTCGACGTGCCCACCGATGCCGACCCACGAGTCCGCGATCGCCCGCGAACCGCGCCGGAACAACAGCATGATCCGGTCCCGGTGAACCAGGAACAACGAGGTCATCAGACGCAGCCGGAGCGGTTCCACCCCGGCAGGGTAGCGGCCGGTCGAGCGCGCTGAGCGAGTCGGTGATCGGCACTGTTGATCGCTGCGATTCGACCGGCGATTTCTCGTTGCTGTCCAGGGGGAGTTGGCCTCTACGATCAACCCGTCGATCAACCGATCCCGGACGCGTCCGGGGCGGCCCAGCATGGTGGCCTGGCGACACGTCGCAGTCCCGCGTCGTGTGGGCAACGTCGCTCCCACACCACTCCACAGCCCTGCTTCTCGAAGGAAATTGCGACGTGATCGACACCATCGGGTGGATCGCCGCGGCGATCGGTGCCTGCATCAGCCTGCCGCAGCTGTTCCGGCTGCTCCGCACTGACAGCGTCGCCGGAGTGGCGCTGTCGACCTGGCAGCTCAGCCTGGGCGCCAATCTGGCCTGGACCTCACACGGCTTCGTGATGGGCCACGTCAACATGTGGCTGCCGAATGCCGTGCTGATGGTGTGGACCGTGCTGATCCTGCGGATGTTCCGACGCCACGTGGGTGCCTCCTGGTTCAGGTTGGCGCTCCCCGGCCTGTGTCTCGCGGCGGCGACCACGGCCATCGACCTGTTGTTCGGCCCGGTCGCCTTTGCGGCCGTGATCGCGGTTCCGGCCGTGGTGTCGATGCTGGCCCAGTTGCTGGCGCTGGTACGCAGCCCCGAGCTCACCGGGGTGTCGCCGCTGTTCTACGCGGTCAACCTGACCAACCAGGTCCTCTGGGTCACCTGGGCCACCTTCACCGGCGAGCAGGCCGTACAGATCGTCGGCACGGTGGCCGGGGCGCTCTGGATCGTCAACATCACCTGGCTGGCGCTCCGCCGAACCCGGTTGATCGGTCCGATCTGGCCCACCGCCACCTGACCGTTCGGATCGCCCGGCAGGGCCGCTGCCGAGCCCCTGAATTGCTGGGCATGGCTCATAAGGCCTGGTGGCTGCTAGCCTGTTCACCGGTTTGGCAATGTCCTTCACGTCATGACGGCTGGATTTTGGCAGCGCGCGGCAGTTCCATCGTCTCCCCCAGATGGTTGAGCGGCCACTCGCCATGACCCCGGGTTCCGTAAAGTGCGGCCCCCGGCATCACGAACAGAAGGGCACGACCCATGGCACAAGGCACCGTCAAGTGGTTCAACGGCGAAAAGGGCTTCGGCTTCATCGCTCCTGACGACGGCAGCAAGGACGTCTTCGTCCACTTCTCCAGCATCTCGGGCAACGGCTACAAGTCGCTCGACGAGAACCAGCGCGTCGAGTTCGACGTGGTCGAGGGCCAGAAGGGCCTGCAGGCCGCGAACGTTCGCGCGCTCTGATCTTCGCGAAGGGCCCCGTCGGAACATCTGCGTTCCGACGGGGCCCTTCGGCATTCCTCAGGGACGGACCATCCATCCTCTGGCCCGACCGGTGACGAAATCCGGACGACGACATAGGGTCAGTGGACCGGACCAAAAACCGAGGAGATGTCGTGACCGCCGCGCCCCTGCAGGTCAACCAACTCGACCCGAACCTGGGCCCGCCCCCGACGACGCCGGCGAACTCGCCTGGCTGTCCCCGCTGCAGCCCCCGTTCACGATCGCCGGTCTGGGCTGGTTCGCCTCCGAGCGGCGGTTCCGCCGGCTGCCTGTCGCGCCGCAGTGGACCCTGCGGTCCGAGGTTGACCGGCTCGCCGACGCCACCGCCGGAGCACAGGTGTGGTTCCGTACGGATTCTGAGACCGTCGCGGTCCGGGTGAGCCTGACTGGTCCACCGAGCATGGACCAGATGGCCGGCACGGGGCAGTGTGGGATGGATGCCTATGTCGGCGACTGGGGTGCGCAGCGGTACTGGGGGACGGCTCGTCCCGTCCTGGGGTCGGCGGAGTATTCGGCGGTGCTGTTCCGGGCAGTGGGTCGGCAGGACCGTACGGTTTGTCTGAATCTTCCGTTGTATGTCGGGGTGCGTGAGCTGCAGGTCGGTCTCGACCCGGACGCCACGGTCACGGCTGCTCCGCCGTTCGAGCATCCCGGTCGGGTTGTCATCTACGGCACGTCGATCACTCATGGTGGTTGTGCCTCGCGTCCGGGGGCTGCGTATCCGGCGTTGTTGTCGCGTCGGTTGCGTCAGGAGGTGTTGAACCTGGGGTTCGCTGGCAACAGCAAGGGCGATGCTGAGGTGGCTCACATTCTGGGTGAGTTGGAGGATGTGGCCTGCTATGTCCTCGACTACGAGACCAATGTGCTCGAGGTCGAGCCGTTGCGGGAGACGTTGACCGCGTTCATCCCGATCTTGCGGGAGGCGCGGCCGGGGGTGCCGATCCTGGTGGTGACCAAACCAGCCCTGGCCCGTGGTCTGCGCGACCCCGGTTACCGCGCGACCACGCTGGAGCGCCGTGACCTGCAGCGCGAAATCGTGGATCGGCATCGGGCAGCGGGGGACACCGATGTCCACTTTCTCGACCTGACCGATCTCGACATCGCCGAGGCGACCGTCGACGGGGTCCACCCGTCCGATCTCGGTTTCGTCCAGCTCGCTGATGCGATCGAGCCGTCGCTGCGTCGGCTGCTCGGCCACTGACCGCCGTAACACGTCCCCCGTACGAGAGGAGTGGTCCCGTGGCCCGTCATGTCACGATCGCCACTGTGTCGAATTTCCCGCTGCGTCTGGACGGGTCGATCCCGCCGGAGCAGGTGGCCGATCTGGAGATCGCGTTGTGGCGTGAGCGGCTCGACACCGTGTTGCCGCTGCGACCCGATCTGGTGGTGCTGCCCGAGCACTGTGACCGGCCGTGGGGTGGTAGTTATCCTGCCGAGTTGCTTGAGCAGTACTGGCCGCATCGTGGTGACCGGGTGCTGGATTTCCTGGCCGAGGTCGCGGCCACGCACCGTACGAACATCGTCTATTCGGCCCGTCGTGAGGACGGGGAGCGTCATTTCAACGCGTCCCGGATCATCGACCGTACCGGGACTGTTGCCGGTACCTACGACAAGTGTTTCCTGACCACGGGGGAGTTCGAGGGCAGCGGCTACACCCCGGGCGCGGCGGCACGTCTGATCGAGCTTGACTTCGGCACGGTCGCCCCGGCGATCTGTTTCGACCTGAACTTCGAAGAACTGCTGGACGAGGTGGTTGCGTTGCGGCCTGAGGTCATCGCGTTCAGTTCGAACTTCCACGGCGGGTATCTTCAGCAGCACTGGGCCTACAGTGCCCGGGCGTACTTCGTGGGGGCGATCTGTCCGCCGTCGCGCAGTGAGATTCGTAACCCGTTCGGTGAGGTTGTGGCCACCAGCACGAACTATCGTCACGAGGCGGTCGGGACGGTCAACTTGGATTCGGCGTTGATCCACATCGACTTGAACCGGACCAAGTTCGACGCGATCCGCAAGGAGTACGGCCGTGATGTGCGGATCCATGACCCGGGCTCGATCGGTGCGGTACAACTCATCGTCGAGGGCGACGGCTTCTCGGTCGACGACGTGATCGAGAAGTTCGAACTGATCCGGCTGGACGACTACTTCGCCCACGTACGAACCTTCCGCGCGAGCCGGGACGGTGCACAGTGACGCCGCTGACCCGGGACGAGCTGGCAGACGTCCTCGGCATTGCAGGGCCACCGGGATCGGCACCGGTCGTGGCGCGACAGGCTCCGGGCCTCGACGGCCCGGTGATCGAGGTGGTGGCCGGAGACCAGGTGCTGCAATGTCCGTGGCGCGTGCCTGCCCGGCCGAACGGGGCGACGGTGGTGCTGCCGTGGTACGACGTCGACTCGATGTTCGCCGCGATGCGCCCCGAACCCGGACTGGCGGTGCAGCGCAAGAAGTTCCCGGTCGCCGACGAGCTGCTCGCGCTCGGCTTCGCGATCGTGGTCGTGCCCTGGTGGGCCGAGGCGATGGGCCGCCGCTCGCCCCACGCCGACCTCACCGGACGGTACGGGCCTCCGGCCGCGGCGATGCTGGCCGCAGGATGGCGTACGGCGTTGGGGCGCAGCCTGGCCGATGTCCTCGCTGTGGTGGAGCTGTTGGCTCAGGAGCCCGCGCAGGAAGGAAAGTTGGCTGTCTGGGGGCATTCGCTGGCCGGTAAGCTCTCGCTCTTCTCCGCCGCGCTCGACGATCGGCTGCAGGCCTGTGTCACCCACGAGCTCGGGCTCGGGTGGGAGCACTCCAACTGGTTCGAGCCGTGGTACCTGGGTGAGGTACGGCCTGAGTTTGACTGCGACGCTGTGCTCGCGCTCATCGCGCCGCGGCCGGTGCTGTACGGGGCCGGGCACGGCTTCGACGCCGAACCGGGCCTGACGATGGCACGATCGGTCCGGGTCGGCGACTGGGCGCCGGAGATCATCGAGCATCACGCCGGGCATCGCCCCACCGAACAGACCCGGCAACAGACCTGTCGGTGGCTGGCCGAGCGACTCGGTGTCGGCATCGCTGCTTGAGGCGCGCCCCACCCGGTGCAAGGCTGAGCGGCATGGACCAGCCTGAATCCGCCTCCAGCGGCAGCACGCTGACGGTGATCATCGCCCTCGGCGCGAATGCCGCGGTCGCCGTCCTGAAGTCGGTCGTCGCGGCGCTCACCGGGTCGGCATCGATGGTCGCCGAGGCAGCCCACTCCTGGGCCGACACCGGCAACGAGGTGCTGCTGCTGATCGCGGAGAAACGGTCCGTACGGCCCGCGGATGCCAACCATCCGCTCGGGTACGGCCGATCGGCGTACGTGTGGTCGATGATCGCGGCGTTCGGGCTGTTCACCATCGGCGCCGTGCTGTCGATCATCCACGGGGTGCAGTCGCTGACGGCCCCGGAGGAGGAGGTCGACTACCTGTGGGCCTACTTGGTGCTGGCGCTCGCCTTCGTGCTGGAGGGATTCTCCTTCCTGCAGGCTCGCAGGCAGACCCGGGAACTGGCCCGCAAGGCGCAGATGTCGCGAATGGAGTTCCTCGGGGCGACCTCGAACCCCACGCTGCGTGCGGTCTTCTTCGAGGACGCCACCGCCCTGGTGGGCCTGGTGATCGCGGCGGTCGCCCTCGCCCTGCACCAGATCACCCGCCAGCCGCTGTGGGATGCGCTCGGCTCGATCCTGGTCGGCGTGCTGCTCGGCTTCGTCGCGGTGTTCCTGCTGCAGCGCAACATCGCCTTCCTGGTGGGACAGGTGGCCGATCCGCGGATGCGGGAAGCGGCACTGCGGGACCTCCTTGCCCGGCCCGAGGTCGCCAAGGTGACCTATCTGCACCTGGAGTATGTGGGGCCGGACAAGCTGCTGGTGATCGGCTCGGTGGACCTGGTGGGTGATGCCCCCGAACACGAGGTGGCTCGGATCCTGCAGCAGCTGGAGGACGACCTGCAGGCCGGCCCCACCGTGGAACGGGTGGTGCTGTCCCTGTCAGCCCCCGGCTTCCCGGCGCTGGAGCTTCCGGGCGAACGCGACGTCACGGCCGGGTGAGCTGCTCCAGGATCTCCAACACGTGCACGTAGTTCTCGCCGGTGGCCCGGGTCATGCCGATCTCGCAGGTCCGGTTGCACGAGGCGTGCGCTGCGGCGCCGAGACCGGCCACCTCGGCCGCCTCGGCATCGGTCGCCGATGCGGTGAGCTCGGGGTGCAGCATGCCGCGGTCGCCGGCGAAGGCACAGCATCCCCAGGCCTTCGGTACGGCCACCGCCCCGGCGACGGCCTCGCCGATCGCGACCAGGTCATCGGTGGTGCCCATCCTTGTGCTGGCACAGGTGGGGTGCAGCACCAGTGAGTCGACGCGCTGGTCGATCCGGAGGCGGTCCAGCACCTGCTCCCGGACGAAGGTGACCGAGTCGATGATGCGCAGACCCTTGCCGATCGGGTGGTGCGACTGCACCTCGATCAGTCCCTCGGTGCAGCTGGCCGCATCGACGACAACCGGCAACTTTCCTTGCTCGGTGGCGGTCCACAGCGCATCGGCCACCTTGTCGGCCATCGTGGACAGACCCGAGGTCATGCCCTTGGACTTCCACGGGGTGCCGCAGCACAGACCGGCGATCGCCTCCGGGACCCGGACCGGCACCCCCGCCCGATCGCACAGCGCGAGGAAGGCGCGGGTCGAGCCGATTGGAGCAAGGGGGACGACCCCCTTGGACCCCCGATTCGAGCTCACACCCGTACCATCACTGGAGGCGCCGAACATCGTCGAGGTGCATGAGGCGAAGAACACCGCGACCGGTGCGGCCTCCTGGCGGGACGTGCGGCGCTCACCGCCGGCCGGAAGGTCCTTGCTCCACTGGGGTACGGCTTCGTGCCCGACCACGGCGCGGGCCACCTTCGTCGCCGTACGGGGGAGGATCGCCGGCATCGCCTTCGCGATCGACAGACCGCGGGAGGCGAGAGTGGTCGTACCGTCCCAGTGCTTGGCTGCGGTGTTCCAGCCGGCCTGCTCGGGAGCGGTCGTCGACTCGGCGCGCAGCCGCCGCACCAGGTCGCCGGTGTTGATCAGCACCGGACAGGCGGTGGCGCACATCCCATCCACGGCACAGGTCTTGATCCCGTCGTAGCTGTACTCGCGCTGCAGCTGATCGGCCAGTGCGGTGTCACCGGCGGCGATCGCGCGCGCATGCTCTCGCCGCAGCACGATCCGCTGCCGTGGGGTCAGCGTGAGGTCGCGGCTCGGGCAGACCGGCTCGCAATAGCCGCACTCGACACAGCGATCCACCTCCTCCTCGACCGTCGGGGTCTCCTTGAGGTTCTTCAGATGCGCCTGGGCGTCGTCGGTCATCAGCACGCCCGGGTTGAGCACACCGGCGGGATCGCAGTACTGCTTGACCTCTCGCATGACGCGGTAGAGATCACTGCCGTACTGACGCTCGACGAACGGAGCCATGATGCGGCCCGTCCCGTGTTCGGCCTTGAGGGTGCCGTTGCGTGACAGCACCACCTCCACCATGTCCTCGGTGAAGGCGTCGTAGCGCTGCAGGTTCGCCGGATCGTCGAAGCGCTCGTTGATCAGGAAGTGCACGTTGCCGTCCCGGGCGTGACCGAAGATCACGCTGCCGTCGTAGGCGTACCGGGTGAACAGTCGCTCCAACTCGGTACAGGTGTCGGCGAGCTCGGTGACCGGGACCGCGATGTCCTCCAGCAGCGCGGTCGTCCCCGACGGCCGTGCCCCGGCGACGGCGGCGTACAGACCCTTGCGGACGTGCCAGAAACCCTTGCGGGACACGGGTTCGGTGGTCATGGCGCCCGGCTGGGCCAGTGGGAGGCGCTCGATCACTGCAGCGGTGGTGGCCACCGCGTCGGCGAGCTCGGCGTCACTGCTGCGCTGGTGCTCGACCAGCAGGGCAGCATGGTTGGCGACGTGCAGGTCGGTGATCAGCCCGGGGGCCTGCGGATCGGTGGCCGCCACTCGCAGTGAGGCGGCGTCCAACAGCTCGATGGCGGCCAGACCGGAATCGACCAGCGCCGGCAGCGCGTCGGTGGCGGCGTGCAGGTTGTCGAAGATCAACAGTCCGGTGGCGATCTGCTGATGCAGGGGAATCGTCCGGAACGTTGCCTGGGCGACGAAGGCGAGGGTGCCCTCGCTGCCGACCACCAGGTGGGCCAGGATGTCGGCGACGCGATCATGGTCGAGGAAGGCGTTGATGCCGTAGCCCATGGTGTTCTTGATCGCGAACTGCCGGGTGATCGTCGCGACCCAGTCGGGATGGCTGCGCACCTCGTCGCGCAGCGCCGACAAACCCTGCCACAGCGCGGGTTCGGCTGCACGGAGCTGGTCATCGGCGTCGGCCGCGGCGGTGTCGATCATGGTGCCGGACGGCAGCACCAGGACCGCCGACTCCAGGGTCTGGTAGCTGTTGGCCCAGGTGCCGCACAACATCCCGGAGGAGTTGTTCGCGACGACGCCGCCGATGGTGCAGGCCGATTCGCTCGCCGGGTCGGGGCCGAACTTGGTCCCGTACGGGGCCAGGCGGGCGTTGAGCTGCCGTACGGTCACGCCAGGGTCGACCCGTACCCGGGCCCCGCTGTCGAGCACCGTGACGTCGCGGAAGTGCCGCCGGGTGTCGATCAGCAACCCGTCGGTGACGCCCTGGCCGGACAGGCTGGTGCCACCGGACCGGAAGGTGACCGGAACCTGGTGGTTGGCCGCGGTGCGGACAGCGGCCGACAACTCCTCGATCGTCGTGGGTGCCACCACGGCCCGAGGGGTCAGCAGGTAGTGGGAGGCGTCGTGCGCCATCGCCAGCCGGTCCGTCGCGCGGGTCCGCAGTCGGTCGCCGACCGCATGGGTCAGGCCGGCCAGGAACGGGTCCTCGATCGCAGGGTTCATTCAGTTCTCCTCGCCCGTCACGCAGGTCACGCTAGCTGGTCGAGCAGCGAGGCCAGGCGGGGCATGATGCGCTCGGCCATCTGGGCACAGCCGGCGTCGCCGGGATGGACGTCATCGACCAGCAGGTCCAGATCGTCGGGGCCGAGCAGTTCGCGGCCGTCGAGCAGGTGGAGATTGGTGTCCCCGGTGGCCTGCTGGACCCGTTCGACACCGTCGTGGACCGCGTCGCGGATACCGGAGATGCTCAGGCCCAGGTCATTGGGGACGTCGCGCTGCGGGCGGCAGGCGATCGGGCTGATCACCAGGATCGGGGTGTCGGGCTGCCCGTCACGCACGGTTTCGACGAAGCCCATCACCGCGGGGAGCAGGCTGCGCAGGTCGTGGGTCAGCATGTGGTGGACGTTGATGCCGAGGCAGAGGCTGATGACGTCGGCGGGCAGTGCTCCGATCAGCCGTGCCACCGGATGGTCGAAGACGGCGGTTCCGGCATAGCCCAGGTTGGTGAGCTCCAGGCCGAGGCTGGTCGCCACGCGCGCCGGCCAGGTCGTGTACGGCCCGTCGGCCTGTCGGTTCATGGTGATCGAGGAACCGTGTGTGGTCCAGCGGCGGGTGTGGGGTGCCACCGGTTCCGGTGTGTCGTCGCCGACCAGGGCGAGGCAACGGACCCCGGTGCAGCCGTACTGGGGGAGCCAGATCTCGACCGTGACCGGCTTGCCCGGGGCAGTCGGCAGGTCGACGGTGGCGGGCTGGTCACTCGGGAGCCGGTGGGCATGGTCACCGTCGATGACGATGTCGACCGGACAGGGGGTGTCGCTGATGGTGGTGTCGGGCAGGAGTTCGAGGTGCATCCGGGTCGCCGTGGTCGTGAAGGCGATCCGGGCCCCGGCCGGGACACTGCCCCAGGAGATCCCGATGTCGTAGCGGCGATCCTGGTAGGGGTACCGCCAGGTGCGCACGGCTCCCTCGGGCAGCGCCTCGAGGTCCACCACGCCGTGCCACCAGCGCCGGTCCAGCAGGTCCGGTGTCGTCTGCTCCGGCACGGTGGTTCCACTCATGGGGACAGCCAACCGTGTCCGGGGCGGTGTCGGGCGTGATGTCCGAGAAGTGACCGGTCGCGCGAGTGGAGAGCGCGGTGTGGGCTCGCGGCGCAGGTCGACCGGTCGGTCCTCGGAAGTTCGGCCCGCTCCGGGGCATTTCTGGGCGGCAGCCGGTCCACATCGCTACCGTGACCTGCGTGGCAGCGTTCGAACCTGGCGTGGAACCTGCGCTGGAGCTCTGGGGTGTCCATGTCGACGGCGCCGCCCAGCGAGGCGGGATGTCGGTGGCCGTGCCCGTGCGGTCACCGGACGGGGCGGCGCTGATGCTCAAGGTGCTCGACGTGACGGCGGCGCGCGCCGAAGCGACCGCGCTGCGCGCCTTCCCTGAGCACGCCAGCGTTCGCTGTCTGGCTCATGCCGACGGTCTGGGAGCCCTGCTGCTGGAACGTCTCGCTGGGCCGTCACTGCTCGGCCGGTCGATCGACGAACAGATCGTGGTCCAGGCAGGGCTGGCCCGCGCGCTGGCCGTACCGGACCCCGGAGGTCTTCCGCGGCTCGCTGACGGTCAGGCGGAGCATCTCGACCGGCTCCTGGGTCAGGTTCCGGACCTGCTCGCGCGCCGGGTCGTCGCGACGGCGGCCGAGGCCATCGGCGACCTCGACTCCTCACCGGTGACGACACTCACCCACGGCGACCTCCATCCTGCCAACGTGCTGCAGGACGGGTCCGCTCGGTGGCGGGCCATCGATCCGGATGCTCGGGTCGGGACGGTGGCCCACGAGAGTCACACCGTGGTCGTGGACCGCTCCCGGCTCGACGAACTGGCCGGTCGGGGGCGGGCCGGCGCCACCGAGTTGCGGCGCCGGCTGGTGTTGTTCTCCGACATCGCCGGTGTCGACACCGACCTGGCGACACGGCTGTGCCAGGCCCGTGCCGTGGTGTCGGCACTCTTCGAGGCCGGGCGTGGGGATCGTCGGCTTGCCTCGGGGCTGGGCTGGGTGGCCGAGACGCTGGCGGGCACTCCCGCGACTTCCGAGAAGTGACCGGTCGCCTCGGGCGGGCGCCGCGGTCCGGGCGGGGCACGGCAGGTCGAACGGTCGGTTCTCGAACAGGGGTCAGACGACGCCCTGGGCGATCATGGCGTCGGCGACCTGCAGGAACGAGGAGACATTGGCGCCGAGCACGTAGTTGCCGGGCTGTCCGTACTCCTCGGCCGTCTCGGCGCAGCGCTCGTGGATACCGACCATGATCTCGGTCAGCCGTTCCTCGGTGTGTTCGAAGCTCCACGAGTCACGGGAGGCGTTCTGCTGCATCTCCAGGCCGCTGGTCGCGACACCGCCGGCGTTGGCCGCCTTGCCCGGGCCGAACAGCACCTCGGACGACTGGAACACCCGTACCCCCTCCGGGGTGGTCGGCATGTTGGCGCCCTCGGCAACGACGAGGCAGCCGTTCTTGACCAGGGTGGCCGCATCCGCCTCGTTGAGCTCGTTCTGGGTCGCACAGGGCAGCGCGACCTGACAGGGCACGTCCCAGATCGACCCGGACGTGCGCACCTCGGCGCTGTCGCGGCGGTCGGCGTAGTCGGCAACGCGTCCGCGTTCGACCTCCTTGACCTGCTGCAGGAGCTCGAGATCGATGCCCTCGGAGTCGACCACGTAGCCGGAGGAGTCCGACACGGCGAGCACCCGGCCGCCGAGCTGCTGGACCTTCTCGACGGCGTAGATCGCGACATTGCCCGACCCGGAGACGACGACGTCGAGGCCGTCGAAGGAGCGATCCTTGGTCTTCAGCATCTCCTGGGCGAAGGTGACGGTGCCGTACCCGGTGGCCTCGGTGCGCACCTGGGAGCCGCCCCACCCGATGCCCTTGCCGGTGAGCACACCGGACTCGTGGCGGTTGGTGATGCGCTTGTACTGCCCGAACATGTAACCGATCTCACGTCCGCCGACGCCGATGTCACCGGCCGGGACGTCGGTGTACTCGCCGAGATGGCGGTAGAGCTCGGTCATGAAGGACTGGCAGAACCGCATCACCTCGGCGTCGCTGCGCCCCTTCGGATCGAAGTCGGAGCCGCCCTTGCCGCCGCCGATCGGCAGGCCGGTCAACGCGTTCTTGAAGATCTGTTCGAAGCCGAGGAACTTGACGATGCCGAGGTAGACACTCGGGTGGAACCGCAGGCCGCCCTTGTACGGGCCGAGCACCGAACTGAACTCGACGCGGAAGCCGCGGTTGACGTGCAGCTCACCGGCGTCGTCGACCCACGGGACACGGAAGATGATCTGGCGTTCAGGCTCGCAGATGCGCTGAATGACGCCGGCGTCCAGGTACTCGGGGCGGCGGCTCACCACGACGGCGAGGCTGTCGAAGACTTCCTGCACGGCCTGGTGGAACTCCACCTCGCCGGGGTTGCGGTGCAGCACCGCGGAGTAGATCTGTTCCAGTCGATCTTCCAAGGACACGCTGGCACACCCTTTCTGTGCCGAGGCACGATTTGGCGGACGGGTCTGTTCGCTCGTGGCGGGGGTGCAACGAGGTTCGACCCCCAGACTGAGGTGCCAGTCTCGCCGGAGAGCCGCGTCCTGTCGCATCGAGTGTCCGCGACGTGGACAGTTCGGTGGTTGTCAGCCTGCGTGGAAGAGTTCCGCGTGTACCATGCGGCGGCCAATTCCGGTGGCGAGCAAATGGTCCCGCGCTGTGACCGAAAATTTCTCAGGTCCGCAAAGGAACCACTCAGTGACACCGAGATTTCGCTGCTCGGCAAGGATGTTGTGGAGTTCCGCCGCCGTCAGCCGTCCGTACGGTGACCCGTCCGGGCCCGGTGCGCGGCTCCGGTGATGCCTGATCCGGAGTCGATCCGGATGGCGGGCCTGCCAGGCCGCAAGCTCGTCGCCGAACATCGTCGACTCGCTGGATCTGTTGCAGTACAGGAGATCCACGGTGGCCGTGGTGGTGACGGTCAACACCTCGCCGAGGATCGACATGATGGGGGTGATGCCGCTGCCGGCCGCGACCGCGCCGTACGACATCCCTTCCTCGGTTGGGTTCCTGGGCGTGAAGCGGCCCGTGGGTGTCAACACGTCCAGCTGGTCACCTGGGCGCAACTCCCCCCGTACGTGGGCCGAGAACCTCCCGCCGGGCAGGATCCTGACACCGATGGCGAGGCGTCCCTCGGTCGCGCCGGTCGGCCAGAACTCCTGTGGTGCAAGGCAGATTGAGTACGAACGACGCTCGACCACCCCATCGCGGGTCGTCTGGACCGCGATGTGTTGGCCCGCCCGATAGGTGTAGGCGTCTCGTAGTGCGGCCGGCACCCCGAAGGTGATCATCACGGCGTCGGCGGTCAGGTCGTCGACGGCACGCACCGGCAACCGGTGCACATCCACCACGGCCGTCAGCTCCGTCCGTTGTCGACCGCAACCAGGCGCCCGGAATCCAAGGCGTCCCAAGGATCCTCGGTGTCGAGTCGGCACAGCGTCGCCGGCGGATAACCGCGCTCAATCGCATTCAGTGCTGCCAGCGATGAGGTCGCGGGGTCAGCGAGGTCATGGGCCAGGGCGGGAACTCCCGGGGCGTGCCCGACGACCAGGAGCGTGGTCGGCTCGTGACCGTGGACGGCACGGTGCTCTGCCACCGCCTCGGTGATCGCCGCGACGATGGTGTCCGAACCGGCGTTGTAGATCGCGGAGGCGAGGACCAGCGGCGCCGTCAGCTGCAGGGCTTCGACGGTCTCCCTGGTGCGTAGTGCAGGCGAGCACAGTACGAGGTCGACCGTCGTTCCCGATGACCGGAGAACCTCACCCACCTCGGTCGCACGGGTGCGACCGGCCGCGGTGAGCGGACGGTCGGCGTCACTGCGACCGGGGGCGATCGCCACCGCTTCGGCATGACGTAGGAGCAACAAGGTCCTCACAGGCATGCTCCGACCCTACGCGTCTCGACTTTGCTCGACGGGCGCGTGGGGAGATCGGCGGGTCCGCGACAGGCCGTACGCCGCCACTCCAGCGACGACCAGTCCAGAGCCCCACCACAGCGGCCACGCCGGCAACGGTGCGCGGCTGGGGACGGTGGGTCGCTGCGGGGCTCGGCTCCAGGAGAAGGCCAGGAACGCCTCGCCGATCGGGGCGAGTCCGAGGGCGTACCGGCGGGGGCCGAGGCGGCTCGGGAGCCCGAACACCTCCGCCTCGCCGGCCAGGCTGTCGGCCAGGGCAGCGTCGCCGTTGGCGATCGCGGCGCCCAGCGCAACGGCCGAGGCGGACAAGCTCACGCCGGCAACCAGCGGTCCCGAGTCCACGTCGCCCTGGCCGTCGACGCCGCGCGGATGCTCCCGTACGCCCACCAGTCCGGCCTCGCGGGTGACGAACGCGGACACGAAGGCGTCCCAGGTCGTGGCGTCGGCGGGATCGATGATCGGCCAGAACGTCTGGATGATCGCCTGGGAAGAACCGCGTGGCCCTTCGAGGACCTCACCAGCTGCGTCGACGCGGTGGGGGAGCAGGATCCCGTCGGCCGTCTGCCGGGCGCGCACCGTGTCCAGCCACCGCCAGGTGGCGGTGAGCCAGCGCTCCTGGTCCGGGTCGGCGAGGCCGGGTAGTTCCAGTGCGGCCACCAGTCCCGCGACGGCGACCACGGTGTCGCAGGGCCAGAACTGCCCGGGATAGGACGGCAGGTACGGGCTGTCGTACCGCTCCAGTGCGGCGGAGACCCGAGAGGCGAGGCCCACCGCCACCGCAACGTCGCTGCTGGTGCCGCTGGCCCTGGCGATGTCGACCGCCAGCTGCAATGACCAACCCAGGGCGAAGACCCCGTGCTCGGGGACCAGGCCTTCGCCGAACCGGGCAAGCACCGCGGGCTCCTGCAGGGCGGCCAGGTGCGCCCGGGCTCGATCAAGATTGTCCGCACCGCCGAGCCTGGCCTGGCTGATGCCTGTCAGGACATGGCTGAAGAACTCGCCCTCCGGGAACTCCTGCTGGGCAGTGACGGCTGCGCCCGACTCGATCTCGGACTCCAGAGCGTCGGTCAGCGACTGGCGGGCGGCCAGGTCGGGCCGGGGTCCGTACGCACCGACGAGGACATGGCCGGTGGCCGCAAGGGCGACCATCATGACCAACGCCAGAACCCCACGGAACAGCCATCTCACGAGGTCCAGTGTGGGGTACGGGCGGGCAGGGACTTCTGCCAGACTTCCCGCCATGGCTCATTTTGATCTTCCGCTGGAGAAGCTCCGCGAGTACCGTCCCGACCTGCCCGTCCCTGACGATCTGGAGGCCTTCTGGCAGGGCACCATCGCGCAGGCGCGCAGCCGCGGCGGCGAGGTCCGGTCGGAGAAGGTGGACAACCGGCTGCGGCTGATCGACACCTATGACGTGACCTATCCCGGGTTCGACGGCCAACCGGTGAAGGCCTGGTTGCACGTCCCGGCCGGGGCGACCGGGCCGCTGCCGACGGTGGCCCAGTACATCGGCTACAGCGGCGGGCGGGGGTTTCCCTTCGGCAACACGCTCTACGCCCAGGCCGGCTTCGCGCAGTTGATCATGGACAGCCGTGGCCAGAGCTACAGCGGCGGTGGCTGGGAGGTGACGCCGGACCACTGGGAGGGACCGGGGGTCAACCAGGCTCCCGGGCAGATGACCCGCGGCATCCTCGATCCCCAGACCTACTACTACCGTCGTGCCTACACCGACGCGGTCCGACTGCTCGACGCCGCGGCGGAACTGCCACAGTGTGATGCGTCCCGCATGGTTGTGCTCGGTGGCAGCCAAGGTGGCGGGCTCGCCATCGCCGCCGCCGGGCTGGGCGCCCTGGCCGGACATTCCTTGCTGGGTTCAGCTCCCGACGTTCCGTTCCTGTGCCACTTCCCGCGTGCCATCACCCTGGTCAACAGTCAGCCGTACGGGGAGATCGTGCGGTACCTGGCCGGCTTCCGGGACCAGGTCGAGCCGGTGCTGCGCACCCTGTCGTACTTCGACGGCGCCATCCTGGGTCGGTACGCCACCGCTCCGACGATCTTCTCGGTCGGCCTGATGGACCAGACCTGCCCGCCGTCCACCTGTTTCGCTGCCTACAACTGGTACGGCGACGGCAAGGTCGAGGACAAGACGGTCGAGGTGTATCCCTTCAACGAGCACGAGGGCGGCGCAGACCACCATCGCCAGAAGGTGCTCGACTGGCTGCACCAGCACCTGGCCTGAGCACTTCTTCGCTCGTATCGGGGGTTCAAGGGGGTCGTCCCCCTTGCTCAAGTCAGAGCCTGTTCGTTCGTATCGGGGGTTCAAGGGGGGTCGTCCCCCTTGCTCAAGTCAGAGCCTGTTCGTTCGTATCGGGGGTTCAAGGGGGGTCGTCCCCCTTGCTCAAGTCAGAGCCTGTTCGTTCGTATCGGGGGTTCAAGGGGGTCGTCCCCCTTGCTCAACTCAGCTCAGCCGTGCCACCAGGACATCGCGGTGGATGGAGGAGTCGACCCGGTGGGCGAACTGGCGCCACGGCCCTTCGTCGTACGGGATGAGTCCGGCGGCGGTGAGGATCGAGACCAGGTCCTCCCGCGGCAGGCCGAGGGTGTTCCAGGCGATCGCCATCGTGCCGCCCGGACGCAGCTGGCCGGCCCACACCGGTACGGCGTCGGCGAGCAGTCCGGCTGCCGTACGGGACCGCTTGCCGCCCTGGCTGCTGCCGTGCACGACGCCGTACGGGGCATCGGTCACGATGGCGTCGAAGCGCCGCTTTCCCCACAGGGCAGCGGAATCGCGGGCATCGCCGGGCATGATGCTCAGCACCAACGGCTCGGTCTGGAGCGTCGGCGTCACCTTGGCATCGAGTCGCCGGCCCAGACTGCGCCCGTCGCGCCGGACCGGGGTGAGCCCGGCCGTGTGCTTGAGACGCTTCCGTTTCAGCCAGGTCTTCAGGAAGGCGGCATGAGCCTCCAGCGCCTTCTGGTCCACCTCGACGCCGTAGCCGTGATGGCCGAGCAGCCATGCGGCCGACAGCGTGGTTCCCCTGCCACACAACGGATCCAGGATCTCGTACGGCCGTGACTGTGGTGCCAGCTCGGCCAGGGCCAGGTTCAGCACGAGGCGGGTGAACTGCTCGTTGGTCTTGCCCTGGTACTTCGGGATCGTCAGCAGGTCGTCGTCCAGCACGGTCGCCTCGGGAAGCTCCAGGGGCAGCAACAGGCCGTCGGAGTTCCTTGCCGAGCAGAGGAAACGGGATGACAATCGGGACAGCGCGCCCGGCGCGTACGGAGCCCGGAACGCCACGTGGTCGACACCGCCGAGTGTGACGGTGCGGATCGAATCCGCCTCGACACCGGCAAGGAGCACGGCGATCTCGGCGGCGGCGAGCCGTGCGGCCGCTCCCGCATACACCCGGTTGCCCGAGGGTAGCGGGAGCAGTACGTGCTCGAGCGGCTCTCCCGGTGTGGGTTGCGCAGCGTCCACCTCAGTGGGCGAAGGCGTCCGGATTGTCCTTGAGGCGCTGGAAGGAGGCCCGCACCTCTTCCTCGGCGGCATCGACGCCGACCCACGTGGCACCCTCGACCGACTTGCCCGGTTCGAGGTCCTTGTAGACGGTGAAGAAGTGCTCGATCTCCAGGCGCAGGTAGTCGCGGACGTCCTCGATGTCACGCAGGTGGTCGCGGCGGGTGTCACCGGCCGGCACACACAGCACCTTGTCGTCACCGCCGGCCTCGTCCTTCATCCGGAACATGCCGATGGCGCGGCACTCGATGAGGCAGCCGGGGAAGGTCGGCTCCGACACCAGCACCAGGGCGTCGAGGGGGTCGCCGTCCTGACCGAGGGTGTCTTCGATGAAGCCGTAGTCGGCCGGGTACTGCGTCGAGGTGAACAGGGTGCGGTCGAGACGGATCCGTCCCGTGGCGTGGTCGACCTCGTACTTGTTCTTCTGACCCTTGGGGATCTCGATCGTCACGTCGAAGGTCAGGCCACTGATCGCCCGCTCGCTGTGCGCCTGGGGTGATGTCACCGGGTGCCTCTCCTTACACTGGACTCTGCCCAACTGGCTGTGTTGCTCAACTGGCTGTGTTCAGCGCACAGCGTATCCGCTTCCGGCCAAGCCGCGCCGTCCCGGGGGAGTCCAGCCATGCCCGTACCACGCCGTCGAGTCGTCGGCGGTGTGGTCGTCGGTGCCGTGGCGCTGCTGCTGGTGATCGGCGTGCTGTCGGGCACGCTCGGTGCCGCCGGGCGATGGGGGCTGTACGCGACGGGGCTCTGGGTCGACGGCGGAGCCTCGACCCTGCCCGCATCGGTGCTCTCCGGCGCGCCCACCACGACGACGCCCACCCCGACGGCGGCGGCGCCATCGCCCGTCCTGGGAGCGCCGTCCACCGGGGGTGCCCCGGACGCCGGTGCGCTGAAGAAGATGCTGGCTGGGGTCGACCGGACCGACGTCGGGCGGGTCGGTGCCGAGGTCGTCGACGTGGCGACCGGCACGTCGCTGTACGGCAGTGGCGGTGCGACGCCGATGACCCCGGCCTCCACGATGAAGCTGCTCACCACCGTCTCAGTGCTGTCCGCCCTGGGGCCGGACCACCGGTTCAGCACCACAGTGGTCTCGCCCGAGCCCGGTCGCCTGGTGCTGGTCGGCGGAGGTGATCCCTATCTGATCACTGCCGCCGATCCGTCCCACCCGGACCGCGCCACGCTGTCCGAGCTCGCCGCCAGGACCGCCACCGCACTGAAGGCGCAGGGGTTGGCCAAGGTGGCACTCCAGTGGGACGCGAGCCTGTTCGCCGGGCCGGGCTGGAATCCGACCTGGCCGGAGAAGTATGGCGACGAGGTCGCCACGACCAGCGCCCTGTGGGTCGACGGTGCCCGCACCCAGAAGGTCAATCCGGGCCCGCGCGATGCCGATCCTGCCAAGGCGGCGACCGAGGCGTTCGCCGCGGCGCTGCGCAAGGAGGGCATCACCGTCGCCGGGACCGCCACGCCGACCACAGCACCGAAGGGGGCGACCGCGGTCGCGGAGGTGGAGTCGGAGCCGTTGGAGACGATCGTCGAGGCGGTGCTGCGTACCAGCGACAACGACGCCGCCGAGGTGCTGTTCCGACAGGTGTCGGTCGCCGCAGGGGGCAACGGTTCGATCAAGGCATCCGTCGCCGCGGTGCAGGCCGAACTGGTCAGGCTCGGGGTCGGGGCCGACCGCACCCGAATCGTCGACGGCTCAGGGATGTCGCGGGACAACGCCGTGCCCCCGGCGCTGACGGCCGGCATCATGGTGCTCGCCCTGTCGGAGGACCACCCTGAACTGCGGAGTCTGGTGACCGGGTTGCCCGTCGCCGCGGCCGACGGCAGCCTCCGGTCGCGCTACTTCTCGTCCGGGACCGAGCCCGGGCGTGGAGTGGTCCGGGCCAAGACCGGCACCCTGACCAAGGTGCACGCCCTCGCCGGCTACACCCGGACCGAGTCGGGGCGAACCGTCGCGTTCGCCTTCGTCGTGAATGGTGGGGACGACTTCTCCGATCGCGTCTTCCTGGACCGCATCACGGCAGCGCTGACCTCCTGCGGCTGCGGATCCTGACTCTCTGCGGCGTGAGGTCCGGCTGGCTGCTGGCCCGACTTCCGCGAAGCGACCGATCGAGGACGGTTTGCCTTTCCCGATTCCTGCCACGGCCGCCGCGACCGGTCACTTCCCGGAACTGTCCACAGCGGCCGACACCAGGCGCGGTTGTCCACAGCTGGGCAGATTCGTCGTCGGAACCGTCGCAGTTCGACCCATGGTGCAGACGTGACCAACCTCGGCATCGCGGCGCTGGCCGCCGGCAAGCGAGCAGACACGACTCCGACCAGTCCTGGGTACGAGGAGATCGAGCGGCTCCTTCGCGAACACGGGTTCCTCTCCCGAGCCGCCCATCGGCATCTGCGACACCAGATGGACTACCTGCAGCGGCGCAGGCTGCTGGTTGCGGTGTGCCCCGGGTTCTACGTCCGTGCCGGCACCGAGACTGATGTCGATCTGCGGATTCGGGTCACGGCCGCCTGGCACCCGGACGGCATCCTGATGGGTGCCGCGGCGGCCCGGCTCTCCTTCGACCCTGACATCGAGGTGCCAGTCATCGTGATGGCGACCCGTCGCAAGCGGCGGGCGCCCCAGGGCATCCGGCTGATTCGTTGCGAGGTCCCCGACGAGCACGTCACCCAGCGCGACGGAATCCGGCTCACCCGAGCCGCACTCACGGCCCTCGACCTGTCGCGCCACGACGACGGTGCAGCCATCGACACCATCCTGCGCGAAGGCCTCGCGCAACTGCGGCACCTGCGGCGCGCACTGAAGGCCACGCCGTACCGACTGGGCAACCCGGTGCGCCGCGCGATGGTCGACGACTCGCGCGACGAGCCGTGGTCCCCGGCGGAACGGCGGGCTCACCGGGTGCTGCGGGACGCCCGGATCACCGGCTGGGAGACCAACCTGCGGATCTCCTTGCCGGAGGGTCGCCACGGGTTTCTCGACATCGTGTTCGACGACGTCAAGTTCGCGATCGAGGTCGACGGTTACGGCTACCACGGGCAGACCGAGAACCGCGATGCGTTCGAGCTGGACCGCTGGAAGCAGGCCTGCGCGTCGGCCGACGGCTGGACAATCATCCGCCTCACCTGGCGGCACTTGACCGAGCATCCGGAGTGGGTGGTCGACGTCGTTCGCCGGATCCTGGGGCGGTTGCGACACCAGCCCCGACGACGGCGGCGCAGCCCAGGCGATCCGCGACTCGCTGGAGCCGCCGCATAGAGTCCCCCCATGATGTTGTCGGCCCCGGACTGGCGGCTCGCGGAGTCGACGGCGAGGCGTCTGGTACGGCCCGGGCCCGAGGTCACCGTCGAGGAGGCGGTGCTCGCGGTGGAGTCGATGCGCAGCGCGGCCGGACGGGCCCGCGACCTGGTCACCGAGGTCACCGGCCTCGAGGCGCAGCCGGTTCCGGTCCTCGTCGTCGATCGGCCGAACTGGGTCACCGCGGCCGTGGCGGGCTTCGAGGACCTGTTGGCTCCGGTGGTCGAGGCGACCGAGGGCTTCGGGGCGCGGATGTCCGCCCAGGTCGCCGGCGTCGAGACCGGGGCCCTGCTGGCCTACCTGTCGCGGCGGATCCTCGGACAGTACGACCCCTATCGGGAGCCGATCGGGCACCTGGTCCTGGTGGCCCCGAACCTGGTGCAGGCCGAGCGTGACCTCGGCGCGGACCCGGCGGACTTCCGGCTCTGGGTCGCGTTGCACGAGCAGACCCATGTCGCCCAGTTCACCCACGGTGCTGCCCCTTGGCTGCGCCACCACCTGCGGGGTCGGATCGCGACGCTGGTCACTGTCACCGAGGTCGACACCGAACTGCTGACCACCGTCGTACGGGGGGTGGCGGCCGCGGCGCGAGGGCGCGACGGTGGCGGAATCGAGCTGACCGACCTGGTCCGGTCTCCGGAGCAGAAGGCGTTGGTCGAGGAGATCACCGCGGTCATGTCGCTGCTCGAGGGACATGCCGATGTGATCATGGACGAGGTGGGGCCACGCGTCATCCCGAGCGTCGCCTCGATCCGGTCCCGGTTCGACCAGCGCCGGGCCCGCGGCGGTCTGGACCGGGTGCTGCGCAACGTGCTCGGGATGGATGCGAAGCTGCGGCAGTACCGGGACGGGGCCGCTTTCTGCCGAGAAGTCCTCGGCCGGGTCGGGATGCCCGGGCTGAACCGCGTGTTCGACTCGCCCGAGACCTTGCCGCGGCTGGCAGAGATCAACGACCCGGCGGCCTGGATCGACCGGGTGCACCCGAGGGCCTGACCATGGCGAAGCGCGCTCTCGGGCCGGCAACCCTCGCCCTGACCGCTGCGGTCCGGGAACACTGCGACCCGGCGCACCCCTGGCTGGTGGGCTGTTCGGGTGGCCGGGACTCACTGGCCCTCGCTGTCGTCGCCACTCAGGTCGCCGTCAGCTGCGACGTCGAGTGCCGCGCGCTCGTGGTGGATCACGGCCTGCAGGACGGCTCGGAGCGGGTCGCGGCGGCTGTCGTGGCGCAGCTGGAGACCCGTGGGGTGGCGGTGAGTTCGGTTCGGGTGACAGTGCAGCCGGAGGGTGGTCCTGAGGCCGGCGCGCGCCGGGCGCGGTACGCCGCCCTGCGCGCGGCGGCCGCGGGGGGAGAGGTGCTGCTGGGCCACACCCTGGACGACCAGGCCGAGACGGTGCTCCTCGGGCTGGCACGAGGTTCGGGCACCCGCTCGCTGGCGGGGATGGCCGTACGGACCGACGACCTGGTGAGGCCGCTGCTCGGCCTGCGGCGTGCTGTCACCGCGCAGGCGTGCGAGGAACTCGGACTCGAGTGGTGGGACGACCCGCACAACGACTCCCCGGCCTATGCCAGGTCCCGGGTCCGCACCACGGCGCTCCCGGTGCTCGAGTCCGCCCTGGGTCCCGGCGTCGCCGAGGCGCTGGCCCGCACCGCCCGGCTCAGCAGGGATGACGCCGATCTGCTGGACCGGCTGGCTGCTGAGGCGGTCGACCCGACGGCCACTGAGCTCGACGCCGTGATGCTCGCCGGGCTTGCTCCGGCGCTGCGCCGTCGCGGCCTGCTCGCGTGGCTGCGCGCGCAGGGGGCTGGTGACCTGCAACTGGTCCACCTCGACGCGGTCGATGCGCTGGTGACCCGGTGGCACGGGCAGGGGCCGATCGACCTGCCGGGCGGGTTCCGCGTCACGCGCAGCGAGGGACACCTCCGCGCATCGACCGACTGACCTCGGCCTCGTCCGAGTCCGGACGGGATCACCGCGGGGTCTCCAGTTCCGAGAAGCGACCGGTCGCGCGGGGTGGGGAGGGCCGAACCGGGCGCCCGGACCCGCCGACCGGTCGATTCCCCGAAGTCCGGGCAGGCCCGGTTCGCCGAACCGGGGCCCAGGTGTCTAGTCTGGCGGCCGTGGATCTTGCGGACGTGAACGCCGACCTGACCAGGGTGCTCCACACCCGGGACGACATCGAGCAGCGGGTCGGTGAGATCGCCCAGCAGATCGACCGTGACTACGCCGGGAAGGACCTGCTGCTGGTCGGCGTCCTGAACGGCGCGGTGATGGTGATGGCGGATCTGTCCCGCGCCCTGACCTCGCACTGCGAGATGGACTGGATGGCCATCTCCTCGTACGGCTCAGGCACCCAGTCCTCCGGTGTGGTGCGGATCCTCAAGGACCTCAACACCGACATCTCCGGTCGCCACGTGCTCGTCGTCGAGGACATCATCGACACCGGCCTCACGCTGTCGTACCTGCTGTCGAACCTGGAGTCCCGCGGGCCGGCCAGCCTCGAGATCATGACGATGTTCCGCAAGCCGGAGGCCCTGCAGAACCTGGTCGAGGTCCGCTACGTCGGCTTCGACATCCCCAACGAGTTCGTGGTCGGCTACGGCCTCGACTACTCGGGTCGCTACCGCAACCTGCGCGGAGTGGCGACCCTCGCACCCCACGTCTACTCCTGACGACGCCCGCCGACTGCTGACCGGGGCACAGGGCGCCCATTGGCCCGTCAAGTACGATGCCACCCGGAGATCTGCGGGTCTCCCTCGCCCGGCCGGGCACGTGACCATCGTGTCGGGCCCTGATCCCAGGTAGGTCATGAACGTCAAACGCTTCCTCCGCGGGCCGATCACGTGGATCCTGCTGGCCATCGTGCTGGTCGTCCTGCTGGTCCAGTTCGCCGGGTCGCTCGACGGGTTCTCCCAGGTGTCGACCTCCGAAGCGGTCCAGCTCATCAACGACGAGAAGGTGAAGCTGAAGGAAGTCCGGCTCATCGACAACGAGCAGGAGATCCGCATCACCACCGACGAGGAGAAGCCTCGCCGGGTGAAGGCCACCTGGGTCGGCACCCAGTCCGGCTCGCTGGTCACCGAGCTCAACAAGCGGGTGGATGCCGGGACCCTGGAGAAATGGTGGGGGGAGAACCCGCAACCGAGCCTGCTGGGGACGCTCGCCGCGACGATCCTGCCGATCATCGTGCTGGGCGTCATCTTCTTCTTCGCCCTGAACGCACTGCAGGGCGGCGGTTCCCGGGTGATGCAGTTCGGCAAGTCCCGCGCGAAGGTGGCCAACAAGGACACCCCGAAGACCACCTTCTCCGACGTTGCCGGTTGTGACGAGGCGATCGAGGAGCTCGAGGAGATCAAGGAGTTCCTGGCCGAACCTGCCAAGTTCCAGGCGGTCGGGGCCAAGATCCCCAAGGGTGTCCTGCTGTACGGCCCGCCCGGCACCGGCAAGACCCTGCTCGCCCGCGCGGTCGCCGGTGAGGCCGGGGTGCCGTTCTACTCGATCTCCGGTTCGGACTTCGTCGAGATGTTCGTCGGCGTCGGTGCCTCCCGGGTGCGTGACCTGTTCGACCAGGCCAAGGAGAACGCCCCGGCGATCGTCTTCATCGACGAGATCGACGCCGTCGGCCGGCACCGTGGCGCCGGCATGGGTGGCGGGCACGATGAGCGCGAGCAGACCCTGAACCAGTTGCTGGTGGAGATGGACGGCTTCGACGTCCGCGGCGGGGTGATCCTGATCGCGGCGACCAACCGGCCGGACGTGCTGGACCCGGCGCTGCTGCGACCGGGCAGGTTCGACCGCCAGATCTCGGTGGAGGCCCCCGACCTCAAGGGCCGCCACGCCATTCTGAAGATCCACGCCCAGGGCAAGCCGGTCGCCCCGGACGTCGATCTGCTCAGCGTCGCCCGCCGGACCCCCGGGTTCACCGGTGCCGACCTGGCCAACGTCCTCAACGAGGGCGCCCTGTTGACGGCGCGCCAGAACGCCCGCCAGCTCACCAACGCCTTCCTCGACGAGGCGATCGACCGGGTCATCGCCGGCCCGCAGAAGCGGACCCGACTGCTGGACGACAAGGAGAAGCTGCTCACCGCCTACCACGAGGGCGGCCACGCCCTGGTGGCTGCGGCGCTGCCGACGACCGACCCGGTGACGAAGGTGACGATCCTGCCGCGCGGCAAGGCCCTGGGCTACACGATGGTGCTGCCCGAGCAGGACCGGTACTCCAACTCCCGCAACGAACTGCTGGACCAGTTGGCGTACATGATGGGTGGCCGAGCGGCCGAGGAACTGATCTTCCACGACCCGACGACCGGTGCCGGCAACGACATCGAGAAGGCCACCAAGGTGGCCCGGGCCATGGTCACCGAGTACGGGATGACCGAGGCCGTCGGTGCCATCAAGCTGGGGACCGGTGACTCCGAACCCTTCATGGGCAGGGATTTCGGCCACAGCCGGGACTACTCGGAGAACCTGGCAGCCGTGGTCGACGCCGAGGTGGCGAAGTTGATCAACAATGCCCATCAGGAAGCTTTCGACATCCTCACCGAGAACCGTGAGGTCCTCGACGACCTGGTGCGGGCGCTCTTCGAGAAGGAGACGCTGGACCGGGCGCAGGTTGCCAAGGTGTTCGAGCCGCTGAAGCGCCGCGAGACCCGTCCCGCCTGGACCGGTTCCCCGACCCGGCTGCCGTCGCAACTTCCCCCCGTACGGCCCCCGGCCCGACCGGTGGCGGATGCAGACGCCGCCGCGAACGGCTCCGGTCCCGAGAAGGGCAACGGCATCGGCTCCGGCTGGGACCGGCCGGCCAGCGGCAACCCCGACGACGAGCCCACCCAGGCCATCCCGCGGGTCGAGGAGCCGGGCGAATGACCGCCGAGCCGGAGGCCCCGACCAGCGGCGTGGACCGGCCCCGGATCGAGGCGGCGGTCCGCGAGATTCTCTTCGCGATCGGGGAGGATCCCGACCGCGACGGCCTGGTCCAGACCCCGGCGCGGGTGGCCCGGGCGTACGAGGAAGCCTTCGCCGGGATGCGGCAGGATCCGCAGGAGATCCTGCAGACGGTCTTCGAGCTCGGGCACGACGAGATGGTGCTGGTCACCGACATCGAGGTCTGGTCCTACTGCGAGCACCACATGGTGCCGTTCACCGGTCTCGCCCATGTCGGTTACATCCCGGGCCGCCAGGGTCGGGTGACCGGGCTCAGCAAGCTGGCCCGGCTGGTTGACCTGTACTCCAAGCGATTGCAGGTGCAGGAGCGGCTGACCACCCAGGTCGCGGACGCCCTCGTCGAGCACCTGAATCCTCGTGGGGCGATCGTGGTGATCGAGTGCGAGCACCTGTGCATGACGATGCGGGGGGTCCGCAAGCCGGGCAGCCGCACCGTCACCTCCGCCGTACGGGGACAACTGCGCGACGGCGCCTCGCGGGCCGAGGCGATGAGCCTCATCACCCAGCGCACCGGCAGGTGACTCCGACGTGACCGGTGTCGTCCTTCCTCGGCCGGGACGGACGGTCGTGATGGGTGTGGTGAACGTCACCCCGGACAGCTTCTCCGACGGTGGCCAGTGGTACGAACCGTCGGCGGCCATTGCGCACGGGCGCGAACTGGCCGCCCAGGGGGCCGACATCCTCGACGTGGGCGGCGAATCCACCCGGCCCGGCGCCGAGCGACCCAGCGAGGCCGAGGAACTGCGGCGCGTGCTGCCGGTGGTCGAGGCGCTGGCCGAGCTCGGTGTCCCGGTCAGCATCGACACGATGCGGCCCGCGGTGGCGCGGCAGGCGGTGGCGAAGGGTGCCACGATCGTCAACGACGTCTCCGGCGGTGCTGCCGATGCCGGCATGCTCCCGACGGTGGCCGAGCTCGGTGTGGGTTACGTCATGATGCACTGGCGTGGACATTCTCGTGACATGCAGTCGCGAGCGGTGTACGGCGACGTGCCGACCGAGGTGCGCGACGAACTGTCACGCCAGGTCGAGGCCGCGCTGGCTGCCGGTGTCGACCCGAGCCGGATCGTGCTCGATCCGGGACTGGGATTCGCCAAGACCGCCGACCACAACTGGGAACTGCTCCGGGCGCCGGATTTCCTTGCTCCCTTGGGATTCCCGGTGCTGTGGGGAGTCTCGCGGAAGACCTTCCTGGGGCGACTGCTCGGCACCGAGGGGCACTTGCGCCCAGCGGTCCGGCGAGATGACGCGACCTTGGCCTTCACCACGCTGCTGGCGGTTGCCGGGGCCTGGGGAGTGCGTACCCACACCGTCGCACAGCACCGCGATGCCGTGGCGGTCGTCACAGCGTTGCGGAGCGGCTCGGGTCCCCTGTGGTGGCTCGGGTAGCCTCACTGCAGGAATTGTGGCCCGCAGGTGTGGCCGACACGCCCGTGAGGAACCCGACAGGTGTGCAGGACGACAGTGACGCAAGGAAGCTGGTGGTGATGGACGGCATGGACCGCATCGCGTTGACGGGCCTGCGGGCTCGTGGACACCACGGCGTCTTCGAGCACGAGCAGCGCGACGGCCAGGAATTCGTCGTCGACGCGGTGCTGGAATGTGACCTGGCGGCGGCCGCGGCGAGTGACGACCTGGCCGACACGATCGACTACTCGACATTGGCGGGGTCGATCATCTCCGATATTGTCTCAAGCCCCGTGCAATTGATCGAGACTCTCGCCGAGAGGATCGCCCGGACCTGCTTGGCCGACCCTCGGGTCCGAGCCGTGGAGGTCACCGTCCACAAGCCGGAGGCGCCGTTGTCGGTGCAGTTCGGCGACGTGGCCGTCACCGTGAGAAGGAGCACCCCCCGATGAGCAGCCCCAATCCCCATGCGATCGACGCCGACACCCTGAGTGGAATGAAGCCGCTGCGCAAGGTTGTGTATGCGATCGGCTCCAACCTGGGTGACCGCCTGGCGAACCTGCAGGGCGCGGTCGACGGCATCAAGGACACCCCGGACGTGATCGTGGTCGACATCTCCTCGGTGTACGAGACCGATGCGGTCGGTGGGCCGGCCGACAGCCCGCGTTTCCTGAACATGGTGGTGGTCGCCGAGACCACCCTGGAGCCCCGGACGTTGCTCGAGCGTGCCCTGGCCATCGAGGACGCGTACGGTCGCAACCGCACCGAGCGGTGGGCTCCTCGTACCCTCGATGTCGACCTGATCATCGTCGGCAATGCCGTGGTCGACGAGCCTGACCTGACGCTGCCGCACCCGTTCGCCCACGATCGCGCCTTCGTGCTCGTGCCGTGGGCCGAGGTCGATCCGCGGGGTGAGATCCCCGGCCACGGCAACGTGGTCGAGCGCGCCCGCCAGGTCGACCTGGCCGGAGTGGTGCGGCGCAACGACCTCACCATCGACTGACCCGTACCGCACCCGCGTGACGCGCGACGATCCGGACCCCGCCGACGATCTGGACGGGCTCGATCCCGAACCCGGAGATGGCCGGATCCAGCCGGTCCGGTGGCAGGTCCTGGCACTGATCGCCCTCGTCGGTGGAGTGGCATCGTTCCTCCTGGTGCGCCTCACCGAACTGGCACGCGGCGGGATCCCGCCCGAGTTGCCCTGGACCCTGCCGATGGTGCTCGCCATCGCGGCCGGAGGCGTCGGGGTGCTGGCGGCGACCACGCATCGGCGGGTCCACGTCGAACGTCGTTGGATCGCAGCCCAACGCGGCATCCGCTTGCTGGCGCTGGGGCGTACGGCGGTGCTGGCCGGGGCCTTCGCCGCCGGCTTCGGCCTGGTGTTCGCTGCGCTGTTCGTGGCCAAGGCCGCGGTCACGGTCTCTCTGGTGCGAACCCTGGTCGGCGCGGCCGTCCTGGTGGTGGGCATCGGCCTCGTCGTTGCCGGTCGTGCCCTGGAGCGGGCCTGTCACATTCGGAGATGACGACTCCGGTCCGCCCCGCGCGCCTTCTCAAGACGTTGGTTCGCGGCCTCTACGATGGCGCCGTGAGCTCCCGTAATCTCGCTTCGTCAGCGGCGCCGGCCGTCTTTCCCTGGCGTCGCATCACCTTGGCCGTACTGGTGGCACTCGGGGTGCTGGCGTTGGCGTCCCTTGCCGGCACCGACTGGATGGTTCGTGCCGGTCTTGTGCTCGGCCTCGCCACCGGTGTGGTGGCAGCTGTTCTTGCTGTCCGTGCGTTGCGACGACTCGATTCCGAGCATCGCGAGAAGCACGGTGAGCAGATCATTGCCCTGGAACGCGACCATGGCGAACAAATGAGGACTGATCGTGCGCGTTCGACCGGTGTGGTCGAGACGTTGTCGGACCACCTCAAGCAGCGTGAGTCAAACAATGCACAGCTGCGCGAACACAATGCTGAGCTCACCGAACAGTTGGGTCAGGCCGGTGAGGTGATCGAGGCGCAACGCGTTTCGTTGGAAGCCCTGCACACCGAGAATGACGAACTGCGCTCCGAGATCGAGGTACGGGACGGCATCATTGGTGGATTGCGACAAACCTTGGCAACCCGCGAGGAGGAGTTGGCGGGTCTGCTGGGGGACCCGGATTCCGCCGAGGTGTACGCAATGCCGCGCCGTGTTCGCTCTGCCGGACATGCCGTCGAGCCGGATGAGAACGAACTCGTTGATCTTGCTCTCCTGCAGACCGTGACGCCGAAGACCGACGAGGTACGTCGCCAAGCGTGAGGTCCGGTGACAATTGTTTGGGCTCTCGCGTTGGAATTGTGTCGGTGAGCTGGGCTCGTGGCACAATGTGAGCCTGAACCGCTAGGCTGAACTGCAGACTGCACTCCAGCAGTCGACAAACACATTCGAGGAGAGACCGTGGCACAGCGTTATCATGTGACCCTCGAGGACGATCTCGACGGTTCGAAGGCGGATGAGACCATCCGATTCGGACTGGATGGCACCGACTACGAGATTGATCTGTCGAAGAAGAATGCCAAGGCATTGCGCGAGGCGCTGTCGTCCTATGTCGACGCAGGTCGCCGGGTGAAGGCCAGTGGCGGACGGCGCCGCGGTGCGGGTCCCCGTGGTGGGCGCGACGAGGCTCGCAACATTCGCGAATGGGCGGCCGAGAACGGGTACGAGGTCAGCTCGCGCGGCCGGGTGCCCTCGCAGGTCCGTGAGGCCTACGACGCCGCGCACTGACGCGACGTGGTGTCCGTACGGACAACGCGGGCTGCCGACCGCGGGTCGGCAGCCCGTTTCGTTTCGACGGCGCTTTCGCCACGCGTTGGTCCCGAGTGGCTTTCGCCACGCGTTGGTCCCAAGTGGCTTTCGCCACGTGTTGGTCCCGAGTGGCTTTCGCCACGTGTTGGTCCCAAGTGGCTTTCGCCACGGGCGAACGCGGGAAGCTGGGGCGGAGAGTGTGCGCTACTAGACTTGAGCCCAGTCGGCGCAGGGGTGCCCTCGTTGTGTGAATGACGTGCACGAGTGCGTACGTCCGTGGTGGACTGGTGACGGTCGCCGTAGGTGGCCTGCGAGGAATCAGGAGTGGTGTTGGCAATGTTCGAGAGATTCACTGACCGGGCACGACGTGTGGTCGTGCTGGCGCAGGAAGAGGCGCGCCTGCTCAACCACAACTACATCGGCACCGAGCACATCCTGCTCGGCCTCATCCACGAGGGCGAGGGTGTTGCCGCCAAGGCGCTCGAGTCCCTGGGGATCAGCCTCGAAGCCGTACGGGAGAAGGTCGAGGAGATCATCGGCCACGGCCAGCAGTCTCCCCAGGGCCACATCCCGTTCACCCCGCGCGCCAAGCGCGTGCTGGAACTGAGCCTGCGCGAGGCGCTGCAGATCAACCACTCCTACATCGGCACCGAGCACATCCTGCTCGGCCTGATCCGTGAGGGTGAGGGCGTTGCCGCCCAGGTGCTGGTCAAGCTGGGCGCTGACCTGAACCGGGTGCGCAGCCAGGTGCTGCAGCTGCTGAGCGGCTTCCAGGGCGGCAAGGAGGCGGCCACCGCCGGCGCCCCCGAGCAGGGCCCGACCCCGAGCTCCTCGATGATCCTGGACCAGTTCGGACGCAACCTCACCCAGGCTGCGCGGGAGAACAAGCTGGACCCGGTGATCGGCCGTGAGACCGAGATCGAGCGGGTCATGACGGTGCTCAGCCGCCGTACCAAGAACAACCCGGTGCTGATCGGCGAGCCCGGCGTCGGCAAGACCGCCGTCGTCGAGGGCCTCTCCCAGGCGATCGTGCGCGGCGACGTGCCGGAGACCCTGCGCGACAAGCAGATCTACACCCTCGACCTGGGTGCCCTGGTGGCTGGGTCGCGCTACCGCGGTGACTTCGAGGAACGCCTGAAGAAGGTCCTCAAGGAGATCCGTACCCGTGGCGACGTGATCCTGTTCATCGACGAGATCCACACCCTGGTCGGCGCCGGTGCCGCCGAAGGCGCCATCGATGCCGCCAGCATCCTGAAGCCGATGCTGGCCCGCGGCGAGCTGCAGACCATCGGTGCGACCACCCTCGACGAGTACCGCAAGAACGTCGAGAAGGACGCCGCCCTGGAGCGCCGGTTCCAGCCGATCCAGGTCGCCGAGCCGTCGATCGCGCACACCATCGACATCCTGCGCGGCCTGCGTGACCGCTACGAGGCGCACCACCGGATCACCATCACCGACGAGGCGCTGGCTGCCGCGGCACAGATGGCCGACCGGTACATCTCGGACCGCTTCCTGCCGGACAAGGCGATCGACCTGATCGACGAGGCTGGGGCCCGGTTGCGGATCCGCCGGATGACCGCGCCGCCGGACCTGCGCGAGTTCGACGAGAAGATCGCCGCCGTCCGCCTCGAGAAGGAGGCCGCGATCGACGCCCAGGACTTCGAGCGGGCCGCCGGACTGCGTGACGACGAGAAGAAACTGCTCGCCCAGCGCTCCGAGCGGGAGGCCGCCTGGAAGTCGGGCGACCTGGACGCTGTCGCCGAGGTGGACGAGGAGATCGTGGCGGAGGTGCTGTCCAGCGCCACCGGCATCCCGGTCTTCAAGCTCACCGAGGAGGAGTCGGCCCGTCTGCTCCGCATGGAGGAGGAGATCGCCAAGCGCTACGTCGGCCAGGACGATGCGGTGAAGGCGCTGTCGCGCTCCATCCGCCGTACCCGCGCCGGTCTGAAGGACCCGAAGCGTCCGAGCGGTTCGTTCATCTTCGCCGGCCCCTCGGGTGTCGGCAAGACCGAGCTGACCAAGGCACTCACCGAGTTCCTGTTCGGCGACGAGGACGCCCTGATCACCCTGGACATGAGCGAGTACTCCGAGAAGCACACCGCTTCGCGGATGTTCGGCTCCCCTCCGGGATACGTCGGCTACGACGAGGGCGGCCAGCTGACCGAGAAGGTGCGCCGCAAGCCGTTCAGCGTGATCCTCTTCGACGAGATCGAGAAGGCCCACCCCGACATCTTCAACTCGCTGCTGCAGATCCTCGACGAGGGTCGTCTGACCGATGCGCAGGGCCGGGTGGTGGACTTCAAGAACACCGTCATCGTGATGACCACCAACCTCGGTACCCGTGACATCGCCAAGTCGGTCAGCCTCGGCTTCTCGCAGTCGGGCGACTCCGAGGGCAGCTACGAGCGGATGAAGGCCAAGGTCTCCGACGAGCTCAAGCAGCACTTCCGTCCGGAGTTCCTGAACCGGATCGACGAGGTCGTGGTGTTCCGCCAGCTCAGTGAGACCGACATCGAGCGGATCGTCGACCTGATGATCACCGATGTCGAGGAGCGCCTCGAGGACAAGAACATGGGCATCGAGCTCACCCCGGCGGCCAAGTCGCTGCTCGCCAAGCGCGGCTACGACCCGACCCTGGGCGCCCGACCGCTGCGTCGGGCCGTGCAGCGCGATGTCGAGGACATCCTGGCCGAGAAGATCCTCTTCGGCGAGCTGAAGTCCGGGGAGATCGTGGTCGTGGACGTGGCCGACGAGGGCTCGGAGAACGTCTTCACCTTCACCGGTACGCCGAAGGCCGATCTGCCCGATGCACCGCCGGTCGAGCTGGCCAGCGGATCCGCGGACGAGACCCCGTCCGACGGAGGCGCCTCCGACTGAGACAGCCGCACCGACACAACGAGCGAGGCCGAGACCCCCAATCGGGGTCTCGGCCTCGCTCGTTGTGTTTCTCGGGCGGCATGTCTTGGGGGGTGGGTGCAGTGTTCCAGCGCGACCCTGTCGGGTCGGGCTTCTCGAGAGGGAGGACACCCCGGACGGGGACTTCCGAAAACTGAGCGGCCGAGGGCGCCGACGCAGCGCAGGGGGGCTGCCCTGCCGGCGTCACCGGTCGCTTCCCGGAACTCCGGCGTGGGCACGGTCTCGCCCCGAGCAGACGGGTATGGTCCTGGGCATGATCCGAGAACTCGATGTGCAGGAGTGCTGGCAGTTGGTTGGCGGCACCACCATCGGCCGGGTCGGGTGTGTGGTCGGCGACCGGATCCTGGTCCTTCCGGTCAACTACCTGGTCGAAGACGAGGCGATCGTCATCCGTACCAGTCCCGACGGTGAGCTGGCGAAGGCGGGCTCAGCCCCGGAGGAGGTGGCCTTCGAGGTCGACCACCACGACAGGGTCGCCGGTATCGGGTGGAGCGTGCTGATGAATGGCGTCCTCGAGCCACTGCCGGAGGAGAAGATCGCCACGCTGTCAGGGACCGAGCGAGTGATCCCCTGGGCCGGCGGCGACCGCTCCCGCTACCTCCGGTTCACCGCCCACCTGGTCTCGGGACGTTCGGTGCGTCGCGAGCGGCACCCTCGTCCGTGAACTGACCGACCGACTGCGTTCGGCACACCCAGGTCCCGATGGGCAGGTCCTGACGGGCCGAGGCGCCGCAGACCTGATGTTCGTGAAGTGACCGGTGGACCCGACCGGAGGGGCCGGCACTGCGGCCCTGACCGGGCGACCGGTCACTTCACGAAACTGGGCCGGTGAGCGGACTCACCAGGTCCCGGGCACTCGTCGCGTCGTCACGTTGATCCGGTTGTAGGCGTTGGTGGTCGCAACCCACAGCACGAGCCCGGCCAGCTGCCCGTCATCGAAATGACGGGCAGCCTCCTCCCAGACGGCATCCGGCACCGGGTTGCTCCGGTCAGCCAGCCGCGTCATGTGCTCGGCAAGGTCGAGAGCGGCCCGCTCGGCCGGAGAGAAGAGTTCGGAGTCGCGCCATCCCGCGACCTGGATCAGCTGCGATTCGGTCAGGCCGGCCTTGGCGGCCCCGCGCAACCCGTACTCCAGGCACCAGGCGCAGCCGTTGATCTGGCTGACCCGGAGGTGGGTCAGTTCGAGGACGGAGGCCTCGACCCCGTACTCCCCGGCTCGGCTGCCCAGGGTACCGAGCGCCTCATTCGCGAACGGGTGCAGCGACGAGAGGTTGGCAATGCGTGCGGTCATGGTGAACTCCTCGATCCGGGAAGGTCCACGGGCGGTGTGCCGTGTCATGATCAATGACGAAAGCCCTGCCACCGTTGTGACACCGATGGACGAGGAGACGTGCGTGACGGCTGACACACCCGCCAGCCGAGCTGATCTGGTGCTCGCCTTCGAGGAGCAGCGTCCGCGGCTCCGCGGTATCGCCTACCGGATCCTCGGCTCGTACGGCGACGCCGAGGATGCCGTGCAGGAGAGCTGGCTGCGGCTGCAGCGGACGGCGGCCTCGGCGGTCAGCGCGGTGGAGAACCTGGCTGGCTGGCTCACCACCGTGGTGTCGCGGATCTGCCTCGACATGCTCCGCGCCCGGGGCACCCGTCCGGAACAACCGGTCGAGGACATCGTGGCGATCGGCGCCGTCGGCGTGGTGGACACTGCCCCGACCCCGCCCGGTCCCGAGGATGAACTACTGGCCACCGACGCCGTCGGGGCGGCATTGCTGGTGGTGCTCGACCAGCTGTCTCCCGCGGAGCGCCTCGCCTTCGTGCTGCACGACCTGTTCGGCCTGCCGTTCGAGGAGATCGCGCCCATCGTCGACAGGACACCCGCGGCCACCCGCCAGCTGGCCTCCCGCGCTCGCCGCCGCGTGCGTGATGCCGACCCGGTCACCGAGCAGCACCGGCAACGCGAGGCCGTCGCTGCCTTTCTGGCGGCCTCCCGGGAGGGCGACTTCGGGGCTTTGCTGCAACTCCTCGATCCCGAGGTCGAACTGCGCGCGGACTCCCGCACCGTGGCCTACGCGCAGGCCAATGCCGACCGGGGCGCCCCGCTGCTGGCCGAGCACGTGGTGGGTGCTGATGCGGTGGCACGGGTGTTCGCCGGGCGGGCCGCGGAGGCGCAGGTCGGGCTGGTGGCTGGCGTACCCGCCGCGATATGGGCTCCGCAGGATCGACCACGGGGCATGTTCGCGGTCCTGATCCGCGGTGGACGCATCGTGTCCATCGAGGTCGTCACCGATGCAGCCCAGCTGGCCGACCTGCCGATCACGCTGACGTGACCGGACCCGGCACCGTACGGAATCGGTGAGAATGGCACCGTGAGCGATGAACCGGGCCGGCGCATCGCCTCTCCGGTCTGGTTGGTGCTCGGCAGCATCGTCTCGGTCCAGGCCGGCGCCGCACTGGCCAAGAACGTGTTCGGCCTGGTCGATCCGACAGCGCTGGTGTGGCTGCGCCTGACCACCGCCGCCATCGTGGTGGCGGTGCTGGTGCGGCCGACGCTGCGGGGCCGGACCGGTCGCGACTGGCTGGTTGTCGCCGGCTACGCCACCACGCTGATCGGGATGAACTGGGCGATCTACCAGGCGATGGCCCGGATCCCGCTCGGGGTGGCGGTGACCATCGAGTTCCTCGGTCCGCTGGCGATCGCCGTCCTCGGTTCCCGGCGGGTACGGGACCTGGTGTGGGTCGCACTGGCCGCAGGCGGAGTGGTGCTGCTCGGGCTGGGTGGCTCGGGTGTCCACGCCGTCGGGACCATCGGGGGACTCGATCCGGTCGGCGTCGGGTTCGCTGTGGTGGCGGCTGCCTGCTGGGGTGCCTACATCCTCCTCGGCGCCCGTACGGGACAACGCTGGTCGGGTCTGTCAGGACTGGCGGTGGCACTCGTGATCGGTGCTGTCGTGCTCGCCCCGCCCGCCCTCGCCGTCGGCGGAACGGATCTGCTGAATCCGTACGTCATCGGGATCGGGGTGCTCGTCGGGCTGCTGTCGTCGGTGATCCCGTACAGCCTGGAGCTGGTGGCACTGCGGCGGATCAGGTCAAGCACCTTCGGGATCCTGATGAGTGTCGAGCCGGCAGCCGCGGCGCTGGCGGCCGTCGTGGTGTTGCAGGAGTGGCTCACGCCGTGGCAGGTCGTGGCGATGGCACTGGTGATCGCGGCCAGTGTCGGGGCGGCCAGGTCGGCCGGCCGCAAGGATGTCGTACGCGACTGACAGACTGGCGGCATGGACCTCAAGGATGTGCTCCACCAGCAGCTGCAAAACCAGCGGGCCGCCCTCCGGCTGAAGCTGGAGGGTCTGTCCGAACGCGAGGCCCGCATGCCGCGCACCCCGACCGGCACCAATCTGCTCGGCCTGCTGAAACATGTCGCCTGCTGCGAGGCCGGCTACTTCGGTGAGGTCTTCGGGCGCCCGATCGCGATCCCGATGCCGTGGGAGGCGCCCGGCGCCACCGAGGACGACGGCCTCGACATGTTCGCGACCGAGGGCGAGACCATGGCCGAGGTCCTCGACTTCACCGAACGCTGTTTCGCCCATGCCGACGCGACCATCGAGGCACTGCCGATCGACGCGCCCGGAACGGTGCCCTGGTGGTCGGAGGCGAAGCGGTCGGTGACGCTGGGCCGCATCCTGGTACACATGGCGACGGAGGAGGCCCGGCACGCCGGGCACGCCGACATCCTGCGCGAGCTCCACGACGGCGAGGCCGGTCTGGTCGCCGACGACCCGAACCTCGGTACGTGGGATGCACTCGCCTGGGCGTCGTACCGGGAGCGGCTGCAGCGGATCGCCGAGTCCCTCACGGAGTGAGCCTCAGCCCGGCAGCGCCAGCTGATCACCCCGCCGCACCGCCAGCCCGTCGGTGAGCAGTCCTGTCAGGGCCAGCTCCGCCTGGCTGCGGTCGGGCCACACCACCAGGACGTCCTCGGCGGGAACCGGGTCGTCACTGGAGCGCAGCACCGCCAGCAGGGCGCCCCGGCACTGCCGGTCGGTGCCTTCGTAGCTCTGGCCGGTCCGGGGCGGGCCGTCGTGCGCCGGGCGTCCGGCCGACCACCAGCGGCACCGCTGTCGGACCGGGCAGCGATCGCAGTCAGGGGAGCGGGCGGTGCAGACCGTCGCGCCGAGTTCCATCGACGCCACGGCCCAGGTGGCCGCCTCCTCGCCGGTCTCGGGCAGCCAGCGTGCCGCCTCCGCGTACTCCGCCCTTGTCGGGTGGGCCGGCGGGAAGGCGACCCCGTCGGCCAGACGGGCGAGCACCCGGCGAACGTTGGTGTCGAGCACCACATGGCGTTGCCGGTGGGCGAAGCTGGCGACGGCGGCGGCGGTGTACTCGCCGACCCCGGGGAGAGCTCGCAGCTGCTCGAGCTCGGTCGGGACCTCGCCGTCGTGCTCCTCGGTGATCGCGACGGCCGCAGCGTGCAGGCGGAGAGCGCGGCGAGGGTAGCCGAGCCGTCCCCAGGCCCGTACGGCTTCGCCGGCCGGCGCTGCGGCCAGGGCGGCGGGGGTCGGCCACCGGTCGAGCCAGCGGCGCCACGGTTCGAGGACGCGCGCGACCGGCGTCTGCTGCAACATGAACTCACTCACCACGATCGCCCACGGACTGGCGTCGGGCGCCCGCCACGGCAGGTCGCGTCGGTGGACGGCGTACCAGTCGATCACGGTCCGGACAACGGCGCGCCGGCGGCGTGGGGTGAACGGGTCGAGCACGGGCGACACGGTAGCCGCAAATCCGTGAAGTGACCGGTCGCACAGCGGTGCGGGCGACCACCGGCACCCCCGGCCGGTCGACCGGTCGATTCGCGGAAGTCGGTGCGCTCGGCGCGCCGGGCATCGCGGCGGGCGTGGGGCTTCTAACCTCGAACCATGACGGGAATGCTCGATCCGGTGGGCCCGGAGGACGCGCGGACCTACTGGGTCCGACGTGGCGTCGTCGGCGCGGCCGCGCTCGTGGTCGTGATTCTGGTGATCGTGATGGTCAGCTCGTTGAACAGCGGTGGCAGCACCACCGGGGCGCCGCCGCCGGTGTCACCCTCGGGTCCGGCGCTGCAGCCGGCCACCCCTCAGGGCGCCGGGAGCACACCCGCGCCGTCCGAGACCCCGAAGACCTCCGGGACGCCGACGGCTCCGGCGTCGACCTCGCCCAGCGCGAAGAGCTCCGCCACGAAGAACGAGTCGTCGAAGAGCGATCCGTCCAAGAAGTCCACGAAGGAATCGACCAAGAAGTCGACGCCGACCTCGGCTGCGCCTCCGCCAGCCTGCAAGCCTGCGGATCTCCGCACCACCCTCACCGGTCCGCGCGACGTCAAGGTGGGCAAGCCGGTCACCTTCGAGGCCGGCGCGATCAACGGTGGCAGCGCGGCCTGCACCTTCACCCTTGACCCGAAGACCTATGAGTTCCGGATCTACTCCGGGACGGATCGGATCTGGAGCACCAAGGACTGCGACGCCTGGTTCCCCAAGGTGTCGACGGTGCTGAAGCCGGAACAGGCCACCACCTGGAAGATCAGGTGGACGGTCCAGCGCAGTGACGGCTGCGACTTCGCCAAGACCACGCTGAGGTCCGGCACCTACGCCGCGAACTCTCTGCTCACCTCCGCGCCGCCCGCGCAGCTGGTGATGAGGCTGACCGCCTGACCGGCGGCCCAGTGGCTCAGTGGAGTTGCTCGGTGTAGGCCGACTCCGCCAGCCGGGTCAGTCCGTCGCGGATCAGTTTCGCGCGGCTCTCGCCCACACCGTCGACGGACTGCAGTTCGGCCGAGCTCGCGGCGAACAAGGACTGCAGTGACCCGAAGTGTTCCAGCAGCCGTGGCGCCAGCGCCTGCGGCAACCGGGAGATCTGCGCCAGCTGCCGCAGTCCACGAGCGGTGAGGCGGGTCTCCAGATGGTCGTTGGGGGAGTAGCCCATGGCGCGGGTGACCGCCCCCGGGTCCAGCAGGTCCGCCATCGACAGCGTCCGCAGCGGATCGAGTGAGCCTGCCGGTTCCCGCTGGATCAGGTAGTCCATCGACAGCAGGGATCCGAGTTCCTCGATGCCGATGTTGAGTTCGCGCAGCTGCAGGTCGAGCAGCCGGCCGTCGGTGCCGAGCTCAAGCACGTACCCGCTCAGTTCCGCTTCCAGCCTCCGTACCAGCTCGAGACGCTGCGCGACCAGGGTGAGGTCGCGCAGGGTCACCTGGTCCTCCACCTCCAGGGCCGACAGCCGCTGGGTCAGCTGGGTCAGCCTGGCCCGGTAGCGCTCCAGGGTCTGCAGGGCGAGATTGGCGCGGGAGAGGATCTGGGCCGACTGCTCGACCAGGTGTCGCTGGCCGTCGAGGAAGAGCGTGATGGTCGACATCGATGCCGACACCGTGACGGTCGGCACGCCGGTCTGCTTGCTGACCCGGTCCGCCGAACGGTGCCGAGTACCCGTCTCGGGCGTGTCGATCGATCCGTCGGCGACCAGGTGGACGCCGGCGCTGACGATCCGCTCGGCATCGTTGTCGAGCACGATCGCGCCGTCCATCTTCGCCAGTTCCCGAAGGTTCTGCGGAGTGAACGGCGCGTCGACCATGAACCCTCCGGTCGACACCTGTTCGACGGCCTTGGAGAACCCGAGCACCACAAGGGCGCCGGTGCGTCCCTTGAGGACACGTTCCAGACCGTCGCGCAGCGGGGTCCCCGGGGCGAGTTGTGCTTGGTAGTGACGGAGTCGGTTGGCGGAGTCAGATTGCACAGGTGTCCTCGGCATCAGCGTTGGGGGTGCCGACATCCTAGTGGGCGCCGCCAGCCGCGGTGGTCACTGCCATTCCGCGACGTTGTCGTGCGGAGTCCCGATGCTTCGCAGCACCCCCATCCAGCCGAGGGCCTGGGTGATCGTCGGCACCGGCGAGACGGTCAGCCCGTCGATCGGTCCCGTGTCGCCGAGCTGCGGCACCACCGCAGAGCCGAAGCCGAGCCGTCTCGCCTCCGCGAGACGCCGGCCGACCCCGGGCACACGGCGCAGGTCGCCCGCCAGGCCGAGCTCACCGACGGCCACGGATCGGTCCGGCACGGTCGAGGACTTGCTGGCCGAGGCGACGGCCAGGGCGATCGCCAGGTCGGCGGCCGGATCGGTCAACTTCGCCCCGCCGACGGTGGACACGTACACGTCCCGGTCGTGCAGCCGGATCCGGGCGTGGCGTTGCAGCACCGCAAGGATCATCTGCACCCGGCTGGAGTCGACACCGTTGGTGACCCGGCGCGGATGCTCCCCGGCCGGTGAGATCAGCGCCTGCACCTCGGCGAGCAACGGGCGTTGGCCCTCCAGGGTGACCGTCACACAGGTGCCGGGGACCGGATCGGCCCGCTCCGTGGTGAACAGCCCGGTCGGGTCGGCGATCTCCACGATGCCGTGCTCGGCCATCTCGAAGCAGCCGACCTCATCCGACGGCCCGAACCGGTTCTTCACCCCGCGCACCATCCGGAAACCGGAATGCCGGTCACCGTCGAAGGACAGCACCACGTCGACCAGGTGCTCCAACAGCCGCGGCCCGGCAATCGCGCCGTCCTTGGTGACGTGCCCGATGATGATCACCGCCATCCCGCGCTGCTTGGCCACCCGCACCAGGGCGCCGGTCACCTCGCGCACCTGGCTCACCCCACCGGGCGACCCCTCCGCCTCTGCCGTCCCGATCGTCTGGATCGAGTCGACCACCATCAGCGAGGGGGTCACCTCCTCGACATGGCCCAGGACGGTGCCCAGATCGGTTTCGGCCGCCAGGTAGAGCTCGTCGGTCACGGCGTCCGTACGGCCCGCGCGCAGCCGGACCTGGGCGGCCGACTCCTCCCCGGTCACGTACAGGGTGCGGTGGCCCCGCTTCGCCCACCGCGAGGCAACTTCCAGCAGCAGCGTCGACTTGCCGACGCCGGGCTCGCCGGCCAGCAGCACGACCGCACCGGGGACGAGGCCACCACCGAGGACCCGATCCAGCTCGCCGACGCCGGTGAGCGCACGGCGCGCCTCCACGGCCGAGACCTGGCCGATCGGAATCGCCTTGGTGCTGGGCGAGGCCACCGCGACCTGCTTCAACTTCGGGGCGCCGACCTCGGCGACCGAGCCCCACGCCTGGCACTCGCCGCACCGGCCCACCCAGCGGGCCGAGGTCCACCCGCACTCGGTGCAGGCATACCCCGGTTTCGCCGCTTTCGATGTCGTACGCGCCATGCTGCACAACCTAGAGGACGCCGCCGACAAGTCGGTTCGTCCGGGCTCCCCGAGCGCGATCCGGGAAACTCCGTGGTGGATTGTCAGTGGGGCGCTCTAGTGTCGTGAACCTCCCGGAAACGAGGTCACCCGACGTGCTCACACGGCTCTACCGCCACGGCTTCACCGTCGTGCCGCGCCTGTTCGCGCTGGCGATCGTGGCGTCCCTGGTCGGCGCCGCACTGGCGATCGCGACCCCGATCCTGGCCGGGCAGGCGATCGGCGGGGTGCCGGCCTTCCTCGAGTCCGGGCCGACCACGCCGTTCGTGCTCCTCGTCGTGCTCCTGCTCGTCGTGCTGCTGCTGGCCAACCTGACCGGTGTCGCCGAGGACGCCGCGCAGCGCCTGATGGACGGCTACCTGCAGAGCGACACCGTGCTGAGGATCGGGCACGCCCTGTCGGTCGATCCCGACCTGGGCACTCTCGACGATCCCGAGGTGGCGGCCAAGGTCGCCAAGGTACGGGCGCGGTTCTGGGAGATCGGGATGGGGCTGCGGATGGTCAGCGGCCCGATGCTCACCTCGGTGGTCACCGCCATCGGCTCCGCGGTGACCCTGGCGGTGCTGCTCGACTGGTGGGCGCCCCTGCCACTGTTGGCGATGTATGTCGTGGAGGCTGAGCGTTTCCGTCGCGTGATCACCAGGCAGTTCGACCTGTGGACCGGTCAGGTCGAGGGCCAGAAGCACGCCATGTACGCCTTCAAACAAGGCATGGGTGCCGCGGCCAAGGAGGTCCGGATCTTCGGGCTGAGCAGCTATCTCCGCGAGCGCTTCGACCGGAACATGCGGATGGTCTACTTGCCGTACTGGCGCAAGCGGAACTCGCAGTCGGCGGTGAACGTGCTGGTCAACATCACCCGGGTGCTGGTCACCGTCGGCGTCCTGGCCTGGGCCGGCTGGCGGGCCAGCAACGGCGACCTCGGGCTGGCGGCTCTGGCGACCTGCCTGCCGGTGATCCTGTCGCTCGGCTCGACCGATGCGTGGATGTTCGGCCAGATCCAGCGGGCCAGCGAGGAGGTGCAGTGGCTGTACGACCTCACCGACGGGACCCACTATCCGGGAGCTGCCGTCTTCACCGGAGGCCGGGCAGCGGTGCAGGTGCGGGACCGGGTCGAGCAGCCCGAGACGCCGGCGTCCGGCCCGGCCTCGGTGGTGTTCGACGAGGTGTCCTTCCACTACCCGCGGCAGGACACCTTGATCCTCGACGGCCTCACCCTGGAGCTGCCCGTCGGTGCCGCGACCGCCCTGGTCGGCATCAACGGTGCCGGCAAGTCCACCCTGGTGAAGCTGTTGGCCGGTGGCTACCTGCCGACCCGGGGCACCATCTGGGTCGACGGCGTCGACCTCGCCACCCTCGACCCGGACGGTCGCCGGGCCTGGCAGCGCCGGGTGGCGCCGATCACCCAGGACTTCATCCGGATGCCGCTGCCGGCCGGCGACAACGTCGAACTCGGCAGAGGAGCCGTGTGGGCGGGCGGGATCACGGTCGACCCGCTGCCGGCGAGTGATGACCTCGACCGGATCGCCCAGCGGGCCGGGATCACCGATCTGGTGCAGCGGCTGCCCCACGGCTGGGGAACCGTGCTGGACAAGACGATCCCGGGCGGCACCGACCTGTCGGGTGGGGAATGGCAGCGGATCGGGCTGGCCCGAGCCCTGCGGGCGGTGGAGGCCGGCGCAGGAGTGCTGGTGCTCGACGAGCCGGCCGCAGCCCTGGACGTACGGTCCGAGGCCCGGTTGGTCGACGGTTACCTCGACCTGGCCCAACACGTCACCTCGCTGATCATCTCCCACCGGTTCTCGGTGGTGCGCCCCGTGCCGATCATCTGTGTGCTGTCGGGCGGCAGCATCGTCGAGCAGGGGTCGCACGAGGAGTTGATGACAGTGCCGGACGGCCGGTACCGCCAGATGTTCACCCTGCAGGCGAGCCGTTACGTGGCTGAAGAGTCGGCCGATGACCTGACCGAGGAGGTGGCGCCGTGAGCGCCGAACAGGCGGCGACCGTGCCGTCGTCGATCGATCCGGACGCCGACCTGCCGAAGGACCGGACCCGAACCCTGCGGGTGCTGTGGTTGTGGATCACCACGGCGTTCCGGGCCGCACCGGGGCTGACCACCTTCATGTGCCTCACCACGGTCGTCGGCGCCGCCCTCGCCCCGTTCGGCGTGTACGGCGTGAAGCTCGCCGTCGACGGCCTCACCCACGGAACCACGGTGGTTCCGGGCCTGGTCGTGGTGGCGGTCTCACTGCTGCTCACCGCGATCGGTGGGGCAATCTCCGGCCCGACCGGCGACACCCTCGACGAGCGGGTGTTCCTGCACGTGCACGACGACCTGATGCGGCTCACCTCCGCCTTGCCCGGGATCGGCCACCACGAGCATCCGGCCCTGGCCGACAGGCTCGCCCTGATCGAGCGTGACGCGTACTCGCTGGTCGGGGTGTGGCGGATGTTCTCGCTCGTCGGTGCGGTGGCAGGCACGATCGCGGTCGTCACGATGCTGTCGACCGTGTCACCCTGGTTGAACATCTTGTTGCTGCTCGCCCTGGGTGCGACGGCCGTCCAGGCCGCCAAGGACATCAAGCTCGAAGGGCTGTGGCGGGAGAACGAGAAGTTCCGCCGTCTCGGCGACAAGGTCACCGACATCCTCACGATGATCACGGCCGGCGTCGAGGTGCGCGCGTTCGGGTTGCGCATTCCGCTGCTCACCGTCGCCGCTGAGTCGAACGAGGCCCGGCATCGTCCGTGGAGGGCCGTGACCCGCCGCTACTCGGCGTTCGCCGCGATCGGTTGGACCGTGTACGGCCTCGGCTTCGCCGCGGCGGTCGTGTGGTTGCTGGACCGGGCGGCGCACGGTGCCGCCACCGTCGGCGACGTCACGATGCTGTTGTTGATCGGCCCGCAGATCAACACCACGGCCCGGGCGATCTCCGGCAGCTACGCGATGATCATCGAGACGGTCACCGTCTTCGGGCGCTACCAGTGGCTCCGCGACTACGCCCGCGAACACGACTGGTCGGCCAGCACAACACTGCCGCCAGCGCGATTGACCGAGGGGATCCGTTTCTCCGGGGTCGAGTTCAGCTATCCGTCGACCCGCGCCGCCGGGGAGACCCGCCGTTCGCTGGCCGGGGTCGACCTGTTGTTCCCGGCTGGCAGCACGGTTGCTCTGGTGGGGGAGAACGGTGCCGGAAAGTCAACCCTGGTGAAGCTGCTGGCCCGTCTCTACGACCCGACCGAGGGCGTCGTCACGGTCGACGGAGTACCGCTCACCGAGTTCGATCCGGTCGCGTGGCGGGAACGTGTGTCGGCGGGATTCCAGGACTTCGCCGCTCTTGAGTTCCTCGCCGCGGACACCATCGGCGTCGGCGACCTGGCCAGCCGTGACGACCCCGATGTCCTTGGCCGTGCCGTCGACGCCGGCCAGGCTCGCGCCGTGGTGGCCGGATTGACCGAGGGCCTCGAGACCCAGCTCGGACAGCAGTTCGACGGGGGCGTCGGGTTGTCCGGGGGACAGTGGCAGCGGCTCGCGCTGGCCCGGGCCTTCATGCGCACCGCCCCGCTGCTGATGTTGCTGGACGAGCCGACGGCCGCGCTCGACCCGGAGGCGGAGGCCCTCATCTACACCGAGTACGGCCGGACGGCCCGGCGCCTGGCCAAGGAGACCGGCGCCGTCACCGTCCTGGTGTCCCACCGGTTCTCGACGGTACGGATGGCCGACATCATCGTGGTGGTGGCCGACGGCAAGGTCGCCGAGATCGGCAGTCACGCCGAACTCGTCGCGGCCGGCGGCCGGTACGCCCAGCAGTTCGACCTGCAGGCCAGCGCCTATCGGTGAGGGCTCAGCGCGGCAGGGAGGCGGCCAGCTCCAGCACGTACGCGTTGGCCTCGTCCTCGCCGACGGTGATCCGTACGCCGTCGTGCTCGTTGTCCGCCCGGTAGGCCCGGGCCATCGCTCCGGCATCGGCGAAGTGGTCGCCCCATGCCTGCGTACGGGGACCGGCCGGCAACCACACGAAGTTGGCCTGGGTGTCGGGGATCTCGAGCCCCAGTGAGCGCAGCCCGGCGACGAGCACCTCGCGTTGCGCCACCAGATGGGCCACCCGCTCCAGCAGTTCTGCCTCGGCCTCCAGGCTGGCCAGCACCGCGGCCTGGGCCGGCACCGACACCCCGAACGGCAGCGAGGTCGCCCGGACCGCACCCGCCAGCCGGGGTGAGGCGACGCCGTACCCGACGCGGAATCCGGCCAATCCGTACGCCTTGGAGAAGGTGCGCAGCACCACCACATTGGGGCGGTCCAACAGTTCGAGGCCACGGGCAGCGCGCGGATCGGTGACGAACTCCACGTACGCCTCGTCCACCACCACCATGACATCGCTCGGCACACTGTCGACGAAACCGACGAGGTCGTCATGGGCAATGGCCGGGCCGGTCGGGTTGTTCGGGGTGCACAGCAGCACCACCCGAGTCCGCTCGTTCACCGCGGCACGCATCGCCGTCAGGTCGTGGGTCGCTCCCGGCCCCAGTCCCACCGGCACCGGACGGGCCCCGGTCAACTGGATGGCGATCGGATACGCCTCGAAGCTACGCCAGGCGTACACCACCTCGTCGCCGGGGGCACAGACCGCCTGCAGCAGGTGGTAGAGCACCGCCACCGAGCCGGTACCGAAGGCCAACTGTTCCGGCGCGACGCCGAGTCGGGCGGCCAGCGCACCGGCGATCGCGGTGTTCCCGGCATCGGGGTATCGGTTGAGCCGGGTCGACGCCTCGGCCACCGCCGCGAGCACCGAGGGCAGCGGCGGAAATGGGTTCTCGTTGCTCGACAGCTTGTACGAGACCCCGCCCGGCCCGACACCGGCGGGCTTTCCGGCCACATAGGCCGGGAGGCCGGTGACCTCGGCGCGGATCGGGACCTCGGGACGGGAACTGTCGTTCACAGCCGGATCTCGCCGCGTGGCGAGTCGAAGACCGCGCCGAGCAGACCCGGATTGCCCATCGGGGCGGTCCACTCGACCTCGAGATCCTCGACGACCTCGTCCACCGGCCCACCCAACCAGTCCGAGACCCGTTCCGGGTCGCCGGCCAGGACGATCCGCTTCAGTGTCAGGTCGCTCGGCTGATCGGTGCCGTGAATGGGCCCGGATCCCTCCCAGTGCACGAAGAACGGCAGCTGCGGATCGGCCTGCAGCCCCTTCACACCCAGCTGGGTCCACTCCAGGCGCTCGCCGGTCGGCAGGACACGAGTGCCTTCGGCGGCCTTGCGGCCGAGCCTTTCCTCGTACGGGGCCATGTCGTCGACGGCGAGGACCCAGGCGAGCCAGCCGCCGCCGGCCTCGGTCCGGGCGCGAACAGCCTGGCCGAACGGTGCCTTGTCCGCAGCGGGATGGTCGAGCACCTCGACCAGTTCCAGGTAACGGCCGTCGGCCAGGGGGAGGGTCATGTTGCGGGTGCCGAACCGCGGGTGCACCCCGCCGTCGGCGAACCGGGCGCCGAGGATGCCAGCCAGCTGATCAGCGCTGGCGGCCAGACCGTCGGGAGTCGCGGCAAAGGACAGGTGATCCACACGCATGTCTGGCATTACACATGATCCGCACCCGAGATGCTCCTTCGGGTCTCCTCAGTCGGCCGCGGCGAGACGGGTTGCCGGGTGCTGCAGCGCCGGTCCGGCCTGCTCGAACTCCCGGCACAGCCGTACGAGTTCGTCGTATGCCGGCTGTCCCATCAGCTCGGTCAACTCGGCCTGGTTGCTCTCGTACACCGGTCTGGTGCCGGTGTGGGCCTCGGTGTTGGAGGTGCAGTACCAGTCGAGATCGTGCCCGCCCGGACCCCAACCCTCGCGAACGTACTCGCCGATGGTGATCTCGAGGTACTCGGTGTCGTCGGTACGGGTGACGTTGCGGTAGGTGCGCCGCAGCGGCAGCTGCCAGCAGACGTCCGGTTTGGTCGAGACGAAGCTGCGCTCGGTGCGCAGCGCCAGCAGGTGCAGGGCACACCCGGGTCCGGCCTCGAAGCCCGGACGGTTCAGGAAGATGCAGCCGCCCTTGTGGACCCGCGTCTTGCGGGCCGGCTCGCCATCGGTGCCGGTGTCGTCGACGACCCAGCCCTTCTTCGTGCCCTGCTTGTGGAACTGCCACAGCTCCGGCGTCAGCTCGGCCACCGAGGCGGCCACCCGCTGCTCGTCCTCCTCATCGGCGAAGTGCGCCCCGAGGGTGCAGCAGCCGTCGTCGGGACGGTTGGCGTAGATGCCCTGGCATCCGGCACCGAAGATGCACTGCCAGCGGGAGGTCAGCCAGGTCAGGTCACACCGGAACACCTGGTCGGCGTCCGCAGGGTCGACGAACTCGACAAAGGCCCGTGGGAAGGGCAACAACACCTCTGGCACGGGGCAACCCTAGGCCTGCCGGGCCGCATTTCCGCTTTTCGACCGGTCGACCGGCCGGAGCCGGCCCGCACCGCTGCCCGGCCTGCTCGACCGGTCGGTTCCCGGAGGTGGCCGGGCGCATGGCCCACACAGCTGGGCGGAGCCGCGTAGTGTTGATGGATGTGAGCATCCCGAAGATCGTGCTGTCCACCTCGTGCGTCTATCCCGAGACGACGGCCAGCGGCTTCGAACTGGCCCAGCGACTGGGCTACGACGCGGTCGAGGTCATGGTCGGCATCGACCCGCTGGCCGCTGATGTCGACGCGGTCCGCAAGCTGCAGGACTACCACGGGGTTGCGGTCGCCTCGGTGCATGCGCCCTGCCTGTTGGTCACCCAGCGGGTCTGGGGCAGCGATCCGTGGGAGAAGCTGGAACGCTCCGCCCAGGCCGCCCGCACCCTCGGCGCCGACACGGTGGTGGTGCATCCGCCGTTCCGGTGGCAGAAGGACTACGCCAAGTCCTTCGTGGACGGCATCGCCCGGCTGAATGCGACGACCGGCATCACCTTCGCGGTCGAGAACATGTATCCGTGGCGGACCGGCAGGGCCGAACTGAAGATGTATCAGCCCGGCTGGGATCCCTCGGTGTTCGACTACGAACACCTCACCCTCGACCTGTCCCATGCCTCCAGTGCCCGGCAGCAGTCGCTCGATCTCGTCGACCAGTGGGGCGATCGGCTGCACCATCTGCATCTCACCGACGGTCGCGGCTCCTTCAAGGACGAGCACCTGCTGCCCGGCGAGGGCGACCAGCAGGCCGACAAGGTGCTGGCCCGGCTCGCCGAACGCGGCTTCACCGGCCACGTCGTGCTGGAGGCGAACACCCGGAAGTCGACCTCACGACACGACCGGGAGACCAAGCTTGCCGCGGCGCTCGAGTTCGCCCGGACCCATCTGGGGCTGAAGACACCGGCCGCCCACTGACCTCCCACCTACCCAGGTCCCAGCCCGTACACGCGATCGGAGTGCCGCATGCTGCGTCAGGCCCTGCTCGGTCTGTCCCGTGCCGAGGGTGTCAAGAGGCTCACCACCACGTTGCCGATGACCGCCGCTCTGGTGCGCCGTTTCGTGGCCGGTGAGCAGGCCGACGACGCCGTACGGACGGCTGCGGCCCTGCAGGCCGGTGGTCTTGCGGTCAGCATCGACCACCTGGGTGAGGACACCAACCAGGCCGTCCAGGCCGATGCCGTCACCGCGGCCTACCTCGACCTGTTGGGTCGGCTCCGTGACGAGGGCCTGACCAGCCCGAACGGGCTGACCCTGCCGGCCGAGGTGTCGGTCAAGCTGTCGGCCATCGGGCAGTTCCTTCCCAACGGCGAACGCATGGCCCTGGAGAACGCCCGCTCGATCTGCACCGCGGCGCAGCTGGTCGGCACCACGGTCACCTTCGACATGGAGGACCACACCACCACCGACTCCACCCTCGGCATCGTCGGCGCCCTGCGCGCCGATCACCCCAGCACCGGCGCGGTGATCCAGGCCTACCTGCACCGCAGCGAGGCCGACTGTGCCGACCTGGCGACGCCCGGTTCACGGGTGCGGTTGTGCAAGGGCGCCTACGACGAGCCCTCCGATGTGGCGTTCACCGAACGGCACCAGGTGGACCTGGCCTACGTACGGTGCCTGAAGGTGCTGATGTCGGGCGAGGGCTACCCGATGATCGCGACCCACGACCCGCGCCTGATCGAGATCGCCCTCGACCTGGCCGCCCGGTACGGCCGCGGTCGCGACGACTTCGAGTTCCAGATGCTCCACGGCGTGCGGCCGGCAGAGCAGCGGCGGCTGGTGGCCGCCGGGCACCGGGTACGGGTCTACCTGCCGTACGGCACGGATTGGTACGGATACCTGGTGCGTCGGATGGCGGAGAAGCCGGCCAACCTGGCGCTCTTCCTGAAGAGCCTGGTCTCGACGAGTTGAGCGAGGGCGACGCCCCCTCGGACCCCCGGTACGAGCGACGATGCGACCCTCTTCAGAGCCAGTCCAGGTACGGCTTGGCGAGGGTGTAGCCGACGAAGGCGACGATGTCGATGATCGCGTGGGTGACCACCAGCGGCATCACCCGGCGACAGCGCAGGAAGACCAGCCCGAAGATCAGCCCCATCACCACGTTGCCGACGAAGCCGCCGAAGCCCTGGTAGAGGTGGTAGCTGCCGCGGACCAGGGCGGAGGTGACGATCACCACGATCCAGCTCCAGCCGAGCTGGCGCGCCCGGACGAACCACCAGCCGAGCATGATCACCTCCTCCAGGACGCCGTTCATGACGGCCAGACCGATCAGCACCGGAACGGTCCACCAGTGCTCGGAGAGGTTGGCCGGCGACACCGTGGTGTTGAGGCCGAGGGCCCGGGCTCCCAGGTAGAGACCGAGGCCCGGGATGCCGATGCCGAGGGCGATCAGGGCACCCAGAGCAAGGTCAGGGATCGCCCGACGACCGTCGAAGCCGATCAGCGAACAGGGCCGGCGGAAGCTGATCGAGAGCAGGTAGATCGCCAGCAGCGCCGGTACCACGGGCAGTGCGATTCCGAGCACCTGGTAGATCAGGTCGAGCCACGGACGGTCCGGGACCACCGAGGTGTTCATCGAGGTGGTCTGCTGACTGAGCGGCTGGTTGGGCCGGGTGAGTCGCTCCACGATCGAGACCAGCGAGTAGATCGCCGAACTGCCGAGGGAGACGCCCAGCAGCAACAGCATCTCGATGCCGAGCAGGCCACGAGGCAGCACGGTGCGCACCTCGGCCGAGGGGAACCGGGCCCCGGGCGACCACCGGTCGAGGCCGGCCGAGGAATCGGAGAGATCGGACCGAGCAGGACCCAGCATGGCCCAACGCTACCGGCGGGATTCGGGAAGTGACCGGTGGCACGCGGCAGGCGGCCCGCAGGAGCGGCAGAGGCACGTCCGAGAAGTGACCGGTCGCACGGTGGGGGACCGCCGGTTCGGGCCCCACCCCGCCGGTCGACCGGTCAGAAAGTGGAAATGGAGAGGTCGTCCGACCCGGCTGCGTAGTCTGGGCGCATGCATGTTGGAGTCTTCGGAGCCACGGGTCAGGTTGGCGGGGTCATGCGCACCCTGCTGGCCGAGCGCAACTTCCCGTTGAGCAGTGTTCGTTTCTTCGCCTCGGCCCGATCGGCCGGCAAGAAGCTGGAGTTCAAGGGAACTGAGATCACCGTCGAGGACACCGACACCGCCGACTTCACCGGCCTCGACCTGGCGCTGTTCTCCAACGGCAAGGGTGCCTCCAAGGCCACTGCCCCGCGGGTGGCGGCGGCCGGCGCGATCGTCATCGACAACTCCAGCGCCTGGCGGATGGACCCCGAGGTCCCGCTGGTCGTCTCCGAGGTCAACCCCGAGGACGCCTTCGACACCCCGAAGGGCATCATCGCCAATCCCAACTGCACCACGATGGCCGCGATGCCGGTGCTCAAGCCGCTGCACGCCGCCGCGGGTCTCACCCGGCTGCTCGTCTCGACCTACCAGGCGGTCTCCGGCTCCGGCGGGGCCGGGGTGGCCGAGCTCGACACCCAGGTGCGAGCGACCGTGGAGCAGGCAGCCGGGTTGGCGTTCTCCGGCGACGCCGTCAGCTTCCCCCAGCCGGACAAGTACGTGAAGCCGATCGCCTTCAACGTGTTGCCGCTGGCCGGCGGCCTCGTGGAGGACGGCAGTGGCGAGACCGACGAGGAGCAGAAGCTCCGCAACGAGTCGCGCAAGATCCTCCACATCCCGGACCTGCTGGTCTCGGGCACCTGTGTCCGCGTGCCGGTGTTCACCGGTCACTCGCTGGCGATCCACGCCGAGTTCGCCCAGCCGCTCAGCCCGGAGCAGGCCACTGAGCTCCTCGGCGGCGCCCCGGGCGTGCAGCTGATGGATGTCCCGACCCCGCTCGACGCGGCCGGCCAGGACCCGAGCTACGTGGGCCGCATCCGCACCGACCAGGCCGCGCCCGCCGGCCACGGCCTGGTGCTGTTCGTCAGCAACGACAACCTCCGCAAGGGCGCCGCCCTGAATGCGGTCCAGATCGCCGAACTGCTGGCGAGCCGGTCCCGGGAGAAGACCTCGGCATGAGCGCTGCGAACCGGAGCGCCGAGCCCGGGGCCGGTGGCCGTCTGGCGGTCATCGGTGCCGGGGTGATGGGGGAGACCCTGATCTCCGGCCTGCTCCGGTCCGGCTGGCCTGCCGCCGACCTGGTGGCGACCGATCGTCGCCCGGCCCGCTGCGCCGAACTGGTGGAGCGGTACGGCATCGAAATGGCGGACAACCTGACCGCGGTGCAGGAGGCCGAGACTGTGGTCCTGGTCGTCAAGCCACAGGACCTGGTCAGCGTGCTCGACGAGATCGCCCCGACGATTCGGAGCAACGACGCCACCTTGGTGGTGTCCTTGGTGGCCGGCATCCCGGCGGAACTGATCGAGTCCCGGCTGCCCGAGGGCACCCCGGTGGTCCGGGTGATGCCGAACACCCCGGCCCAGGTCGACGAGGGGATGGCGGCGATCTCGGGCGGGCATCACGCGACGGCTGAGCACCTGGCCCATGTGGAGCACCTGCTGAGTGCGACCGGCCGGGTCGTCACCGTGCCGGAGGGCTACCAGGATGCGGTCACCGCGATCTCCGGCTCCGGCCCGGCCTATCTGTTCTTCGTCGTCGAGGCGATGATCGAGGCCGGGGTCCACCTCGGCCTGCCGCGCGACACGGCGACCGAACTCGTGGTGCAGACCATGCTCGGATCGGCGAAGCTGCTGCGCGAGACCGGGGAGCACCCGACCGTGCTGCGCGAACGGGTCACCTCACCCGGCGGCACCACGGCCGCAGCGATCCGCCAGCTGGAGGACCACAAGGTGAGGGCGGCCTTCATCACGGCGATGGAGGCGGCCCGCGACCGCAGCCGCGACCTCGCCCGGGCCGCCCGCGAACAGCACGGATGAGCCCGACTCCGGCCTGGATCGTCCCCGAGGAGCGGTACGCCTTCGCCCTCGGCCATCCGATGGCCCCCGGACGGGTCACCAACACGATCCTGCTGGCCGAGGCACTCGGCCTGCTGGAGCATTTCACCCCGGTGACAGCGGCCCCGTTGGACGAGGACCTGCTGGCTCGGGTGCACGATCCGGGCTACATCGCCGCCGTTCGCGCCGAACAGCCGAACGAGAAGTACGGCCTGGGCACCGAGGACAACCCGGTGGTGCCGGGCATGCACGAGATCGCGGGCAACGTGGTGGCCGGGACGGTCGAGGCGGTCCGCCAGGTCTGGCACGGGCCGTACCGTCGCGCGGTCAACATCGCCGGTGGCCTGCACCACGCGATGCCGGCGACCAGCAGCGGCTTCTGCACCTACAACGACATCGCCTGCGGCATCCAGTGGCTGCTCGACGAAGGAGCCGAACGGGTCGCCTACCTCGACGTCGACGCCCACCACGGGGACGGTGTGCAGCGGATCTTCGAGGACGATCCGCGCGTCCTCACCATCAGCCTGCACCAGAACCCGATGGAGCTGTTTCCCGGGACCGGGTTCGCCACCGAGACCGGCGGCGCGGACGCTCTCGGGTCGGCGGTCAACATCGCGCTGCCGCGGGGGACCGGTGACGCCGGGTGGCTGCGGGCCTTCGATGCGGTCGTACCTCAGGCCCTGGAGGCGTTCGCGCCCCAGGTGCTGGTCTCCCAGCATGGTTGCGACTCACACCGCGACGACCCTTTGACCGACCTGGCGCTCACGGTGGACGGGCAGCGGGCCTCGTACGAGATGATTGCCGACCTCGCCGAGGCCTACGCCGAGGGCCGTTGGGTGGCGCTCGGAGGCGGTGGCTACGCCGTACGGTCAGTGGTCCCGCGGGCGTGGTGCCATCTGCTCGGCATCGTCAGCGGTGAGGCCGTCGATCCGGACACGCCGGTTCCGGTTGCCGTACGGGAAAAGCTCGGCGACGGTGCTCCGGCGACGATGACGGACCTGACGGCACCACTGACCTGGGCCTCGGTCCGGGAGGGCTGGGACCCTGCCAGCCGGATCGACCAGACCGTGCTCACGACGCGACGTGCCGCCTACCCCGACCTCGGCCTCGACCCGGAGTTCTGATTCACAGCGTGTCGTGCTGGACAGGACTCGTCCAGTGTCTCAAAATTCGCACCTTTCGCTGAGGTCCCTCTTGCCACTAGGCTGCGTCGGAGCGGTACGAGCAGCACGCCGGAGGGGAAGCCGGCGGGGAAACCCGTACCAGAGGGATGAAACTGATGTCGGACACGTCCGAGCCGGGCGCACCTGCGGGGCAGCCGGCGACGCTGAGCTCGCTGAACGGTGTGCGATTCCTGACCGTGGCCGAGGTGGCAGCGGTGATGCGCGTGTCGAAGATGTCGGTGTACCGGCTGATTCACGCCGGTGACCTGGAGGCCGTACGGTTCGGCCGCACGTTCCGCGTGCCGGAGGCTGCCGTCCACGCCTATCTGAAGGACGCCTTCTACGACGCCGGCTGACGCCCCACGAGTTCGATCACTCCACCCGTGGCCAGCGCTTGGCGCGCGGCGGTGAGGCGCGCCCGGGTGCCCGCCGTGACCAATGACGGCCATTCCTCGTCGGTGGCGAACCGGAAGTCGCGCAACTCGTCGACGGGTAGCGCGATCCGGGTGACCAGGTCAGCAGGTAAGACTCCTCCGTCGTAGTCGATCACCAGAGCGCGGCATCAGCAAGGGGGACGACCCCCTTGGACCCCCGATACGAACGCACAATCGGATCGTCATCGGGACCGGGCGGCATCCACCGGATCACCAACGGCCGCCCGATCGGCAGCTCCAACCCCAGTTCCTCGTACGTCTCACGCGCGGCAGCCCCGGACGGGCCCTCGTCGACCTCGACGGTGCCACCCACCAGGGTCCAGCCGTCCTTGTAGGTGGGGGCGACCAGCAGCACGCGGTCGGCCTCGTCGCGGTAGACGACACCGACGGCCATCCTCTTGCGTGGCAGGGATGCGAGGTATTCGGCGTGGGGCAGCATGGTCCCACCGTAGTCCGGCCGTTTGGCCTCACCCGCACCCGAACGGCTAGCATGGCTCTGTTCCGCGCCCGACGTGCGTGGTGCGTGTCGTTCGGCACTGTCGTGCCGGGGCGGAAGAAGACGTATTCGTTCAAGGAGATCCACACGTGGGTTCGGTCATCAAGAAGCGCCGCAAGCGCATGGCGAAGAAGAAGCACCGCAAGCTGCTGAAGAAGACGCGCATCCAGCGTCGTCGCGCAGGCAAGTGACGCCTCGGCTCGCAGGGACGACCCTGCGGGCCTGTGCGCGTTCCTTCTCCCGCCGAACCTCGTTCGACCCGACCCTCGGCCCCGCTGATTTCGGGGGTCTCGAGGGGATTGTCCCCCTCGCTCGGCAGAGTCAGGGGGCAGCATGACATCGGAGGGTGGCCCGGTTCTGGTGACCGGTGTGGCCCGTTCCCTCGGTGCTGCCTTCGCGAAGGATCTTGCGGCCACCGGTGTCGAGGTGGTCGGGGTGGACGTGATTCCACCGCGACATGACCTGGGCGCAGCGCGGTACGTCCGGGCCGACATCACCAGTCCGGCGATCGCGAAGCTGGTGACCCGCACCGGTGCCACCACGGTGGTGCACCTGTCGCTGGTCTCGGCCGGCAGCGGCCAGTCGCACAGCGCAGCCAAGGAGATCAACATCCTCGGTGCCATGCAGCTGTTCGCCGCCTGCCAGCAGTCGAGCACGGTCCACAAACTGGTGGTGCAGTCCTCGATCAGTGTGTACGCGGCCTCGCCGAAGGCGCCGGCCCGGTTCACCGAGGACCTCTCCGAGACCCATCTGCCGACCTCCGGCCTCGGCAAGGACGCCGTCGAGGTCGAGACCTATGCCCGCGGCCTGGCCCGACGCCGCCCGGACTGCGTCGTGACGACCCTCCGGCTGGCGAACCTGCTGGGGGCCGGGCACCAGTCCCAGATCGCCCGCTACCTGTCCCTGCCGGTGGTGCCGCGGATGCTCGGTTACGACGCGCGGCTGCAGTTCCTGCACCCCGACGACGCGGTCGCCGCCCTCCGGCTGGTCACCGAGCAGGAGATTCCCGGCACCTTCAACGTGGCGGCCGCCGACGTCGTCACCCTCTCGCAGGCGCTGGGCGTGCTCGGACGTCCCTGGGTCGGTGTGCCCCGGCCACTTCTGCCGGCCCTCGGCGCGGCGGCCCGCCGGCTCGGTGTGCTGGGCCTCAGCGGCGACGAGGTGGACGCCCTCACCTGGGGACGCGCGATGGACGTCAGCCGCTTCACCGAGGCCAGCGGGTTCGTGCCGGCGCACACCAGCCGGGAGGCGCTTGCTGACTTCGCCGCCGGGGCCGGCGACGGGCTGCTGTCGGCCGAGCGCGTCGAGCACGGACTGACCGCGGCGGGATCCTTGGTGGCTGGGGTTGCCCGTACGGTCTCCTCGGCCCGGGACCGGGTCCGGGGAGACGCCCGATGAGCAACGGCGCCGGGGACCGCCGACCGGGGGACTGGAGCGCGGCGATCGAACACCTGGTCGGCCTCGGACAGCGCGCCGGAGCCCAGTGGGAGGCCGGCTGGAACGAGATCGCCACCTATGTCCGGCAGCGGCTCACCGGCAGCTATGAGGTGGACGAGTTCGGGCACGACGCCGAATTCACCGACAGGATCTGGCTGCCGCTGACCCGGGCACTGGCCCAGAACTGGTTCCACTGTGAGACCCGCGGTGTGGAGAACCTACCGCGGACCGGCCCGGCGATGCTGGTCTCCAACCACGCCGGATCGCTCCCGGTGGACGGCATGGTGCTGCAGTCGGTGGTGCATGACGAGACCGGCCGACTGACCCGGATGCTCGGAGCGGACCTGCTGTTCCGCACCCCGTTCACCGGCACCCTCGCGCGCCGGACCGGGACCACTCTGGCCTGTCAGTCCGACGCAGCCCGGCTGCTCGCTGCGGGCCACCTCGTCACCGTCTTCCCCGAGGGCTTCAAGGGACCGGGCAAGCCGTACACCCAGCGTTACAAGCTGCAGCGTTTCGGCCGCGGCGGATTCGTCGCCACGGCGATCGCCGCCGGGGTGCCGATCATCCCGGTGGCCGTGGTCGGTTCGGAGGAGATCTATCCGAACCTGGCCAACGCTCCGGGCCTGGCCAGGCTGTTCGGCCTGCCGCACTTCCCGATCACCCCGACCTTTCCGTGGCTCGGTCCACTGGGCGCGATCCCGCTGCCGGCCAAGTGGATCATCGGCTTCGGCGCGCCCGTCCCGACCCACGAGCTGGAGCCCGGGGCGGCCGAGGACCCGATGATCGTGTTCAACGTGACCGACCAGGTACGAGAATCGATCCAGCACTCGCTGTACGCACTGCTGGCCGAGCGTGGTCCCGCGTTCCGCAATGACGCGGTCTGAGGTCTGAGCCGGACCGAATCAGGCCTCGCGCTCGGGGTACTTCCCCTCGTCACGGATCCGCTTGTTCAGCTCCGCCAGGTAGACCGACTCGTCGAAGTCGATCGGCACCTCCTCGCCGAGCCAGCTCGACAGATGGATCGCATTGGCGAGCCGGACCCCGTTCATGCCGTCGGCGCCGGGTGCGATCAGCGGGGTGCCGTCGGTGATGTGGGCGGCGAAGTTCTCCAGCACCGTGGCGTGCTGGGCGCCCCAGGCACGGTCGTAGTCGAGGGTCTCGGTCGTGAACAGCTGGGCCGTGCCGTTGTCGCCGCCGCGGAACAGCTGACTGACCTCGGCCATCGACATCTCCTTGCTGATGTCCTGCTCGTCCTTGACCAGCCGGGTGACGGTGGCGACCTTCGACCCCTCGACGACGATCTTGCCGCGGTCGCCGAGGATCTCGAAGCGGTCGGTGCCGACGATGTCGTGGGTTGCGGTGACCAGCACGCCGGTCGCCCCTTCGCCGTAGTCGACCAGGGCGGTCACCTCGTCCTCGACGGCGATGTCGCGGCGGAACCCGTACGCGACCTTGGAGAAGACCGACCTCGGCACGCCGCAGATCCACTGCCACAGGTCGAGCTGGTGCGGTACCTGGTTGACCAGGACGCCACCGCCCTCACCGCCCCAGGTGGCGCGCCAGGCGCTCTGCTCGTAGTAGCCCTGGGGACGCCACCAGGTGGTGATGATCCAGTTGCTGCGGCGGATGGCACCGATCTCACCCGCGTCGACGATCTCCTTGATGCGCTGGTAGAGCGGGTTGGCCCGTTGGTTGAACATGACCGCGAAGGTGACCTCCGGGTGCGCTGCGGCGAACTCGTTCAGCCGCGCCACCTGCGAGGTGTACACCCCGGCCGGCTTGTCCACCATCGTGTGCAGGCCGGCACCGATCGCGGCCATCGCGACTTCGGGGTGCAGGTAGTGCGGGATCGTGGTGACGACCGCATCCGCTTCCCCGCTGGTGAGCAGGTCGTGGTAGTCGCTGTACTGCGGGACCCCGGGATCGGCCTCGGCCGCCCTGGCCAGTGCTGCCGGATCAATGTCGCAGACAGCGCCGAGCGACATGCCGGGCACCATGCCCTCGCGGATCAGCGTTGCGTACGTCGATCCCTGCGTGCCGTAACCGATGATGCCGAGCCGCACCGTGCCCATGGGGAGTCCTGATCTGTTGGTGGAGAGGTCCTGACGATCGTAACCAGTCGATTCAGGCGCCGCCGGAAGAGGCCCGGACGACGAGCTCCGGGGTGAACACGACGTGCTGGTGCCGATGGCCGTCCGCGCCGTCGCCGGTGGGCTCGGACTCCTCGGTCTCGGCGGTCAGCAGCCGTACGGCGGTGCGTCCGAGTTCCTCCCGGGGCTGGCGTACGGAAGTCAGCGGCACCGCAGCGCCGGCCGCGAACTCGATGTCGTCGTAGCCGACCAGCGCCAGGTCGTCGGGCACCTGCAGGCGCTGGCTGACGGCGTACTGCAGCAGTCCGATGGCGAGCAGGTCATTGGCGCAGAACGCTGCGGTGACCCGGGTCCTGGCGGATCCCTGACCGATCTCGGGCCCGGCGGCCCAGCCGGCATCGATCGACATCTCCGGCGTCCGCACCACCCGCAGCTTCTCGGGATCGAGCCCGGCCTCTGCGACCGCCTCGCGGGCCCCGGCGAGCCGGTCGGCCACCTGGGCATGGCTGGCCGGGTCGCCGACGAAGGCGATCCGGCGGTGTCCCTGGGCGAGCAGGTGCGCCATGGCCAGGCGACCTCCGACGACGTCGTCGACGGCGACCGAGCAGTACGGCCCACTGCCGGCCGGTCGGTCGACCAGCACGATGCCGATGCCCTGACGTCGCAGCACCTGCAGTTCCTTGGCGGGCAGCTTGCGCAGGGGAGTGAGCAGGACCCCCTGGACGCGTTGCTGCACCAGCAGTCGCAGATGGTCGACCTCGTGGTTGGTCCGATCGTCGCTGCTGCACAGGAAGAGGGCCAGGTTGCGGTCCCGGGCGGCCTGGCGCGCGCCGCGGGCGACATCGGTGAAGAAGGTGTTGTCGGTGCTGGGGACCAGGTACGCCAGCACCCGGCTGTGACCGGCGCGCAGTTGCCGAGCCGACTCGTTGCGGACGAAGCCGAGATCGTCGACAGCCTGCTGCACCCGCTCCCGGGTCGCCTCACGGACCCGTTCGGGATGGTTCAGCACATTGGACACCGTGCCCAGGGACACCCCCGCCGCCGCGGCGACGTCCTTGACGCTGACCGCGTGTGAGTTCATGCTCGTACCGCCTTCTGCTGTGGTGGGGTGTCCTGTCCCGGCTCCGACGCCGGGCCCGTACGGCGACGCCTGCGCCAGCGGCGCAGGGTGCGGAAGTCATGTACCGGCCACCCGGACCGTACGGCCCGACGTCGCAACGAGCGATCCGGGTTGACCGCGCACGGGTGCCCGACCGATTCCAGCAGCGGGAGATCGTTGCTGGAATCCGAGTAGGCGTGGCAGTCGGCCAGGTCCAGTCCGCTGGTGACGGCCAGGCCACGAACCGCCTCGGCCTTGAGTGGACCGTGCAACAGCCCGGCGCGCAGGCGCCCGGTGTAGACCCCGTCACGTGCCTCGACGTCGGTGCCGAGCGCACCGGTCAGGCCGAGCCGCTCCACCATCACCCGGGCCACCTCGAGCGGCGCCGCGGTGACGAGCCACACCTGGTCGCCGGCGGCGAGGTGTTTCTGGGCGAGTGCCACGGTCCCCGGCCAGAGCCGGCGGGCGATCGCCTCGTCGTAGATCTCGGTGGTGGCATCCTCGACGTCGCGCACCGACTTGCCGGCAATGAAGCCGAGCAGGGAATTGCGCGCCGCATCCATGTGCCTGCGGCGCTCCCCGAAAAGTCGGTACACCAGGTGGTACCAGACGCCGCGGAGGATGGATGCGGTGCCGAAGAAGCCGCGAGCATGCAGTCCTTTGGCGACGAGATACATCGAGGCGCCGCGCACCATCGTGTTGTCGACGTCGAAGAACGCGGCGCGGGTGCCGGCCGCCGCGTGGTCCATACCCTGTCCTGTCACCTGTCGGGCCGCTCGTGTGGGGGGTCTGCAGGGCTCGTCCCCCTTGCTGAGTTGGGGTTGGGTTCGTATCGGGGGTTCAAGGGGGTCGTCCCCCTTGCTGAGTTGGGGTTGGGTTCGTATCGGGGGTTCAAGGGGGTCGTCCCCCTTGCTGAGTTGGGGTTGGGTTCGTATCGGGGGTTCAAGGGGGTCGTCCCCCTTGCTGAGTCAGCGAGTGCCGCGCGCAATCGATCCGGGTCGAGGCGCCAGAAGTCATGCTGGCGTCCGTCGACGAAGGTGACCGGGACCTCGTCGGTCCAGCGGCGGCGCAGCGCCGGGTCGGCGTCGATGTCGATCAGCTCCACGCTGTCGCCGGTGTCGGCGCACACCTCACGTGCGGTCATGACTGCTACCTCGCAGAGGTGGCAGCCCTGCCGTACGTAGATCTGGACACGCGCATTCACCGGACGCATCCTGTCACGTTTCATGGTCCGCAGCAGGAGCAGTCCGGCGAGTTCAGCACCGGCTCGGCGACGAAGAGCACGATATGCAAACGATTTCAGACGCCCTCTTCCCAGACTCCGGCCAGCCATCTAACGTTTGCGGAAACTTTCGCGCCGGTCGTCGAGGGTCGACGCCAGAGGCAGCGGAGCAGAGCGAGGAGCGTTCATGACGATCAACACCCCCCGACTCAGCCGACGAGCTCTGCTCGGCACTGCTGCGCTCGGTGCGGCTGCCATCGGGACTGCCGGTCTGGCTGCGTGTGGTCCGTCCGGGGATTCCGGTGACAACGGCAACAACGGCAACAGTGGTTCGGGCAAGCTCGTGCCCCCGACGTATGTTCCGTTCGCCGGCGTCACGCCGGACAAGCCGGGTGATGCGACCGGTGTCTCGCCGGTGTTCTACAACTACCCGAACCCGCCGATCGAGCGTGAGGGTTACCCGCTGACCGGTGGTGCGCCGTGGAGGTCGTTCCAGCAGTCACTGCCGACCAAGGTTCCGCCGGCGGAGAACAAGGCGTTCCAGCAGATGGCCGAGTTGACGGGCTCGAGCTTCGAGATCATTCATGGCACGTCGGTTCAGTATCTCGAGAAGTTCCAGACGCTGATGGCCAGCAATGATCTGCCTGACTTCGTGCAGATTGTTTCGGTCGCCCAGTTGCCGAAGCTGTTGGAGAAGAACTTCACCGACCTGACCGATGTGTTGGGTGGTGACAATGTCAAGAAGTATCCGGGGCTGGCCAACATTCCGACCGAGACGTGGAAGATCCCGGCGTTGAACGGCAAGTTGTGGGGCATTCCGCAGCCGCGTCCGCCGGCCAACATCGTGATCACCAGTCGCGGTGACGTGATGGCTGAGCGTGGGCTGGACGACCCGAACCTGAAGCTGCGCGACGGCAACGACTTCGTGAATCTGCTGAAGGAGCTCACGAACAAGTCGAAGGACGAGTTCGCGATGGGTGCTCTTCCGAGCACCTGGCTGCTGCGGGTCGTGCTGCAGATGGTCGGGGCACCGAACGTGTGGAAGGAGGAGGGCGGCACCTTCACCCACATGATGGAATCCGAGCAGTACAAGGTTGCTCTGGAGCAGTCCGCGAAGATCTGGCAGGCGGGCTACCTGCACCCGAACTCGTTCTCGGAGCCGTCCAACAATGCGATCTGGTATCGCGCCGGAACGACCGCTCTCTACGTGCAGTCCTTTGTTGGTTGGGGTGGCAACGCGAACTCGAACCCGGAGTGGAACGTCGGCAACATCGAGATGCCGAAGTGGGACGGCGGCGGGATGGCGAACATCCACAAGAGCGTCGCCGGTTATGGCGCCTATGTGGCGATCAAGAAGAGCGAGGGTGCCCGGCTCGAATATCTGCTCAAGATCGCTGACCTCATTGCCTCGCCGTTCGGGACCAAGCAGTTCCTCCAGGCCAACTACGGTGTCGAGGGGTACAACTACAACTTCGTCGACGGAAACCCGGTCACGTTGCCGGTCGACAGCAACCCGGGTGCGGTGGCGATGAGCTACATGGGCGGCAACAGTGGCGGCATCCTGTTCGGGCGCGGCCGGAAGGAAAGTGTCGACGCGCAGCAGGACTACCTGAAGCGGGCCCTGCCCAACGGGATTGATGACCCGACCTGGGGTCTGTACTCGGAGACCTTCACGACCAAGGGCGCGACGCAGGCCAAGGCGCAGGCCGACCTGGAGCGGGAGATCATCACCGGGACCAAGCCGATCAGCGTGTGGGACGACTGGGTGAAGTCGTGGCGCGCTGCGGTCGGTGACGCCTCCGCCAAGGAGTACGCCGAGGCCAAGGCCGCCCAGTAGTCGGATCCCCGACACGAGCCGAGAGACGGCCACCGGGTTTGTGCACTTCTTCACAAGCTCCTACAGTGGAGGCGGTCCTGGCGCGAGATCCGGTCCCGCGCCGACCATCGAGTCTGTGAGGATCGCCGGAGTGACAACTGTCGAGGGGCCGCCGCCCACGAGCGAGGCGCTCCCACCTGCGGGCCGGATCCCGGAGGCGACGATCGCACGACTCCCGGGCTACCTGCGTGCCCTGAACCAGTACTCCGAATCCGGCACCGGCACCATCTCGTCGGGCGAACTGGCCGAAGCCTCGGGTGTGAACTCGGCGCAGTTGCGCAAGGACCTGTCGCACCTCGGTTCGTACGGGACCCGTGGCGTCGGCTACGACGTCGAGTTCCTCCGTTTCCAGATCGGACGCGAGATCGGTGCTGCCACCGACTGGCCGGTCGTGCTGGTCGGTGTCGGCAACCTCGGCACCGCCCTGGCCAAGAGTTCCGACTTCGGTTCCCGGGGCGGGTTCCGCATCGTCGCCCTGGTCGACGTCAATCCCGCCCGGGTCGGGACCGAGCTCGACGGGCTGGTCATCAGCCACCAGGACGACCTGGCCCGGACCGTACGGTCCACCGGCGCCGTCATCGGCGTGATCGCGACCCCGGCCTGGGCGGCCCAGGAGGTGTGCGACGTCCTTGTCGACTGCGGGATCACCAGCATCCTGAACTTCTCCTCGACCGTGCTGTCGGCCCCGGACCACATTGCCGTCCGCAAGGTCGACCTCGGTCAGGAGTTGCAGATCCTCGCCTACCACGAGCAGCGCAAACTGGACGCGGCACGACAACAACGCACCGACAAGGCGGCCCGCAAGGGGACACGATGACCCTGTTCAGCCTCAGCCTCAATCACCGTACGGCCCCTCTGACGACCCTGGCGGCCGTCAGCCTCGACCGTGATGCCACCACCAAGATGTGCCATGTGCTGTCGGCCAGCGAGCACGTCTCGGAGGTCGCCGTACTGTCCACCTGCAACCGGGTCGAGGTGTACGCCGACGTCGACCGGTTCCATGCCGGTCTGGACGAGGTCGTCGGCACTCTCAGTCAGGTCAGTGGGGTCCCGGTCGCCGAACTGCAGGCCTCGTGCGCAGTGCACTTCGACGCCGGCACGGTCAGCCACGCCTTCCAGGTGGCCTCCGGGCTCGACTCGATGGTCGTCGGGGAGCGGCAGGTGGTCGGCCAGTTCCGGCGAGCCCTGGCGGTCGGCCAGTCGGCGGGAACCGTCGGTACGGCGTTGAACTCCCTGTTCCAGCAGGGAATCCGGGTCGCCAAACGGGTTCACACCGAGACCGAGGTGGGTCGGGCCGGACGATCCCTGGTCGATGCGGCGCACGAGATCGTGGTGGGACTGCTCGGCTCCGAGGGGGTCGCCCCCCTCGCTGGACAGGGTGACCGTTCGTATCGGGGGTCCGAGGGGGTCGCCCCTCTCGCTGGACGCCGTGTCCTGGTTGCCGGTGCCGGGCAGATGGCAGGCGCCGCAGCCCGTACGGCAGCCGCCGACGGGGCGCAGGTCACGGTGGTCAACCGCACCCTCGCCCGGGCCGAGCGGCTCGCTGCCGAACTTCCCGATGGTCACTTCCGCCCGTGGCGCGAGCTGTCGGCGGCACTGCTCGAGGCCGATGTGGTGATCTGCTGCACCGGTGCGGCCGGGTACCTGATCGGCCCGCAGGACTTTCTCAGCGAGGGGGACGACCCCCTCGGACCCCCGATACGAGCGACCACCCTGACCAGCGAGGGGGACGACCCCCTCGGACCCCCGATACGAGCGATGAATCGCGACACCGCCGATGTGCGGGTCGTGGTGGACCTCGCGATGCCACCTGACGTCGATCCGGCGGTCGCGTCGTTGCCCGGCATCGAGCTGGTCGACCTGGTGCGGCTGCAGCAGTCGGAGGGCGTGGTTGCTGCCACCACGGACGTCCGGGCCGCCCACGAGCTGGTGGCCGAGGAGGTCACCGGGTTTCTCGCCGGCCGGCATGCCCGCAGTGTCACTCCGACCGTGGTGGCGCTTCGGTCAATGGCCTCCGAGGTGGTCAGCGCGGAGCTGGCCCGGCTGGAGGCGCGGCTGCCCGACCTCGATGACGCCACCCGCGACGAGGTGCGCCAGACCCTGCATCGGGTGACGAGCAAGCTGCTGCATGCCCCGACGGTGCGGGTGCAGCAGTACGCGGCCGACTCCGACACCGACTACGCCGCCGCGCTACGGACCCTGTTCGCCCTCGACCCGCAGGCGGTCCAGGCCGTGCTCGGACCCGAGGTCGGCTCGTGAGCGGTTCCCGCGCCGTCCGGATCGGCGCCCGGCCCTCGCCGCTGTCGGTCGCCCAGGTCGAACTGGTCACCGCGCTGTTCGCCGAGCGCGGGATCAGGTGCGAGTTCACGCCGATCACCACCGCGGGCGACACCGATCGCCGGCACCTCACCCAGATCGGTGGCACGGGCGTTTTCGCCCAGGCGGTCCGATCGGCGCTGGCCTCCGGCGAGGTGGACCTGGCGGTGCATTCGGCGAAGGATCTGCCGACCGCCCCGGCCCCTGGTCTGGTCGTCGCCGCCCATCCGCCGCGCGAGGACTCCGCCGACCTGCTCGTCGGTCGGACCCTGGCCTCCTTGGCACCCGAGGCAGGTCCGGTCAGGATCGGGACCGGCTCGCCGCGCCGTGAGGTGCAGTTGCGGGCCTGGGCCCAGGACAACGAGGTGGAGATCGAGGTGGTCCCGATCCGCGGCAACGTGGGTCGCCGGCTCGATCTGGTGACCTCGGGGGAGGTCGATGCCGTGGTGCTGGCGGCCGCCGGTGTCCGACGGCTGGACCTGTTCACCCACAATTCATCAGGTTTCGCCGTACGCGGAATCGTTGCCGACGTACTGCCCGACCAGGTGATGCTGCCGGCCCCGGCCCAGGGCGCGCTGGCACTCGAGGTGGCCGAGTCCAACACATCAGTTCTCAACCTGGTCAAGGATCTGGACGATCCGATCACCTCGGCCTGTGTCGCGGCCGAGCGTGCCTTGCTGTCCCGGTTGGAGGCCGGTTGCCTGGCGCCGGTGGGTGCGGTGGCGCGCCCGACGAGGGTGTGTGGTACAAGCTCCGATTTGACTCTGAGCGCTTTTGTTGGGAGAACCGTAGGGTGCTCGTCCGATCGGGGACGATCGACTGCGACGCCGGACCGGGTCGAACTGATCCGTCTGGAAGGTCGTGCCGATGGTGCCGACGCCACCGCGTTGGGGACCCGACTGGCCGAGGAACTGCTGGACCGGCTGGGGGTCACCACCCTGCGGTCGGACAGCTGAAGGTCGTACGGACTCCACGCCCCGCGCGGTGTGGGCGGGGCTCGTACGGACAACTGAAGACCAGTACGAGCCAGGGGACGGTCGCGGTCACGAGCCGCGCTGCCCACCACGTCGTCGCCGAACGGGAGACCGCTGTGACATCGAGTTCGGTCCGCAGGACCTCCACCTCGCGGCCTGCTGCGTCGGGGCGCCGCACCGCCGCGGCCCCGGACCTGGCCGCCGGTGCCGGCCTGCCCGCTGTCCCGCAGACCAAAGGCCGTGTCATCTTCGTCGGGACCGGGCCAGGGGATCCGGACCTGCTGACCCTGGGTGCCGTCGCCGCGCTCGCGGAGGCCACCACCGTCGTCCTGGACCGGGAGTCGATGACGACGATCCTGGAACATCGCGCCATCACCGTGCCGGACGAGGCCCAGATCGTCACCCTCGGCGTTGCCGACAACGGCCGCCCCTTCCCGCCGTCGGCGCGAGCACGCACCGTGCTCAAGTACGCCGGCCCCGGCAGCCGGGTGGTGCGGCTGGTCGCCGGTGACCCGTTCCTGGACAACGGCGTCGCCGACGAGGCGGCGGCCTGCGTCCGTGGTGGGGTCGACTTCGAGGTCGTCCCCGGGGTGTCGAGCCTGACGGCGGTCCCGGAGTACGCCGGAGTCGCGTTGCACCACTCGGCGGGGGTCCACTTCGTGCAGGCGATGGACGGCCGGTTCACCAAGCAGCAGACGTCCCGCTGGGCCTCGGTCGGCACCATGGTGATCAGCACCCGGGCCGGAGCGGTCGCCGACCTGGTCACCGCAGCCCTGGCCGCGGGCCGGCCCGAGGACGATGCCGCGATGGTGACGTGTCGAGGCGGCAGCACCGACCAGCAGACGACCGTGACGACGCTGGCCGAACTGCCGGGCGTGGTCCGCGCGCTGCGGGTCGTCGCCGACGAGCCGGTGCACGTGATGCTCGGCGTGACCGAGGACAAGCGCGACGACCTGGCGTGGTTCGAGTCCAAGCCGTTGTTCGGCTGGCGAGTGCTGGTGCCGCGGACCAAGGACCAGGCGGCCCCCCTGAGCAACCGGCTCCGCACCTACGGCGCCCACCCGGAGGAGGTGCCGACCATCTCGGTCGAGCCGCCGAGGTCGCCGCAGCAGATGGACCGAGCTGTGCGGGGCCTGGTCGAGGGCCGCTACGAGTGGGTGGCCTTCACCTCGGTGAACGCGGTCCGGGCCGTACGGGAGAAGTTCGAGTCGTACGGACTGGACGCCCGTGCCTTCTCCGGGCTCAAGGTGGCGGCGGTCGGTGACACCACCGGGGCAGCGCTCCAGGCGTGGGGGATCGAGCCGGACCTGGTGCCGGCCGAGGAGCAGTCGGCCGCCGGGCTGCTGGCCGTCTGGCCTCCGTACGACGAGGTGCTGGACCCGATCAACCGGGTGTTCCTGCCGCGGGCCGACATCGCCACCGAAACCTTGTCGGCCGGGCTGGTCGAACTGGGCTGGGAGGTCGACGACGTCACGGCGTACCGGACCGTCCGGGCCGCGCCGCCGTCGGTGGAGGTGCGGGACGCGATCAAGACGGGCCGCTTCGATGCCGTCGTGTTCACCTCGTCCTCGACCGTACGGAACCTGGTCGGCATCGCCGGCAAGCCGCATCCCAACACCGTGATCGCGGTCATCGGACCGGCCACCGCGAAGACCGCGACCGAGCACGGTTTGCGGGTGGATGTGCAGTCGTCGAAGCCGTCCGCGGTCGACCTGGGCGATGCCCTGGCGGCCTTCGCTGCCGAGCGACGTGACGACTACGTGGCCCGCGGCGAGGAGGTCGTCAAGCCGTCCCAGCTGAAGCGGCCGTCGAGTCGGCGTCGCTGAACGCCCGTCGAGCGAAGTCGAGACGTTCAGGCCGCCGCCATGGTGCGGCGGGTCCGGGTGAAGACGGGCTGGCTCCGGGTCGAGGTGGCCTCGTCCCAGGTGTAGTCGAGTCCGGCGAAGTCGCGCAGGGCACGGACGCTGCGGATCCGGTTGCGGACGAGCCAGCCGGCCATCGCCCCGCGCGCCCGCTTGGCGCAGAACGAGATCACCTGACGGCTGCCGTCCGGATTGACCTCCTCGAACCGGGGCGTGACCATCGGTGCCCCGAGCCGGTCCGGCTCGACGACCTCGCTGTACTCGGCCGAGGCGAGGTTGACCACCAGCTCCGGTCCGGGCGAGGCGGCCAGGTCCTCGCGGAGCAGGTCGGTGACGCGATGCCCCCACCACTGGTAGAGATTGCTGCCCCGCTCGGTGGCCAGGCGGGTGCCCATCTCCAGCCGGTAGGGCTGGATCAGGTCCAGCGGACGCAGCACTCCGTAGAGACCGGAGAGGATCCGTACCGTCTTCTGCGCCTCGGTGTAGTCCCGTTCGGTGAAGCTGGCCGGTGCGTCGAGGCCAAGATAGGTGTCGCCGTGGAAGGCAAGCACGGCGGCCCGGGCGTTGCGCATCGTGTGGGGGAGGGTGAAGTCCGCGTATCGACCGGCGTTCAGGGTGGCGAGGTCGTCGGACAGGTGCATCAGGTCGGCGATCTCGTCGGGCGACTTGCCGCGCATCACCTCGATCAGGGCTGCCGTGTCGTCGAGCAGCCGCGGTTCGGAGTGCTTTCGCGTGGCGGGGCGGGTCTCGAAGTCCAGCGACTTGGCCGGCGACAGCAGGGCGAGCATGCCAGCAGGGTATCCGTCGCGCCCGTGACCGGGCATTCGGCCGGGGTTGGTTCCGGGAAGTGACCGGTCGCCGGTACGGGACGGGGCGCAGCAGCGGCCTCCCGGCCCGATCCACCGGTCGCTTCCCGGACGTGCGGCAGGCTCCCATCCCTGCTCGCGTCGTCCGATCCGCCGCGCCGGAGAGGTGCGGCAGACTGGTGGGGCACGACCCGGTGCGAGATGGAGGAGACACCTGATGGACCTGCCTGTCCGGCCTCGCCGGTTGCGGACGACCCCGGCACTGCGGGGTCTGGTGGCCGAGACGGCGGTGCGCCCGGCGCAACTGGTGTTGCCGGTGTTCGTGGCCGAGGGGGCCGACGAGCCCCGACCGATCAGTTCCATGCCCGGCGTGGTGCAGCACAGTCTCGACAGTCTGGCCGAGGAGGTGGTCGCGGCGGCGGAGACAGGTCTGGGTGGCGTGATGGTGTTCGGAGTGCCTGAGCACAAGGACGCTCTCGGGTCGGGGGCGCTCGATCCTGACGGGATCCTCACGGTCGCCCTGCGCCGGGTCCGCGAGGAGGTCGGGGACGATCTGGTGATCATGTCCGATGTCTGCCTCGACGAGTTCACCGATCACGGGCACTGTGGGGTGCTCGATGCCGAGGGCCGGGTCGACAACGACGCCACCGTCGAGCGGTACGCCGAGATGGCGGTGCTGCACGCCGACGCGGGGGCCCACGTGGTCGGGCCGAGCGGCATGATGGACGGCCAGGTCGGTGCGATCCGGGCCGCGCTCGACACGGCCGGCTTCATCGACACCGGGATCCTCGCGTACGGGGCGAAGTACGCCTCCGCCTTCTACGGGCCGTTCCGCGAAGCAGTCGCCAGTTCGCTCACCGGCGACCGCAAGACCTACCAGCAGGACGGCGCCAATCTGACCGAGTCGCTCCGTGAGGTCGTCGAGGACGTCGCCCAGGGCGCGGACCTGGTGATGGTCAAGCCGGCGCTGGCCTACCTGGACGTGATCCGCGCCGTGCGCGAGGTGGTCGACGTACCCGTCGCCGCCTACAACATCTCCGGTGAGTACTCGATGGTCGAGGCGGCCGCCGAGCGCGGGTGGATCGACCGGGACCGGGCGATCGACGAGACCCTCACCTCCATCGCCCGGGCCGGCGCGCAGGTGATCCTGACCTACTGGGCCCTCGAGTGGGCGCGGCGCAACCGGCGATGACCCTGCCTCCGCCTGCGGTGCGGCTGCGCCCCTCGGCGAACTGCGGGATCTCCCGCTGTGAGCCGGGGTGGGAGTGGCGGCCACGGCCGGTCGACCACGACCTGTGGTTCGTGGTGCAGGGGCGGGGGCATGCCGCGTACGAGGGCGACCACTTCGATCTGCACCCGGGTTCGCTGCTCTGGCTGCGGCCCGGCACGACCGGCCACTTCACCCAGGACCTGCGGCATCGCCTGACCGTGGTCGCCTGCCACTTCTCGCTGCTCGATGCGGCAGGAGCCGAGGCCGCTGTCGCCATCGATGACCTGCCCGGTCCGTACGTCGAGGTCACCGACATCGCGCCGCTGGCGACGCTGCTGCGTCGCGTCGTCCGGGTGATGCGGACTCCTTCCGGCTGGGCGCTGCTGGAGGCCGAAGGACTGCTGCTCCAGGCCGTCGCCACCGCCTGGCGGGACGGCCGGCCGGACCAGCCCGACAGCGGGGTCGATCCTCGGCTGGCCGAGGCGATGGACCTGATCACCATGGATCCGGCTGCCCGGCCTCGCCTGGCCGAGGTGGCGGCCCGTGTGGGGTCGACGCCACGGCAGTTGTCGCGGCTGTTCCGGGAACAGGCCCACACCAACTTCCGCGACTTCCTGGTCGAGTCGCGCCTGCAGCGCGCCCACACCCTGCTCGCCGAGTCCCTGATGCCGGTGACTGCCGTGGCCGAAGCCTTGGGCTATCCCGACCACGTGTTGTTCAGCCGCCAGTTCCGGGCCCGCTTCGGTCAGCCTCCGAGCGCCCTCCGCCGTACGGTGTGACCCGACTCGCTGCGGGGCTTGCGTCACTCGGTGCACACCCGCGTCGCTCGCGCCATGGCCCCGGCGGCGGTGCGCTGCCTACGGTCGTCCCATGGGCGACGACAGGACCGCTGTGCTCACCGATCGGCACGGCGGCGACTATCCCGAGCAGTTGTACCGGACCACTCTGACCGCGGACCTGTGGCCCGATCCCGACGCTCTCGGTGATGACGCGGTGGCGGCCTACCGGCGCGACGGATTCGTCGCCGTACGGGCGCTGCTGGGGCAGGACCAGGTTCGCGAGGCACTCGCCGGGCTCGACGCGGTGCTGCGGGATCCCCGGGACGAGGTCATCCTGCAGCTGGAGGCCTGGGCCGACCCGGACGAGCCCGACATCGACCGCCGCCTCGACGCCGTACGGCGCCTGATGCGCTTCGTCGACGCCGAGCCGCGATTGGCGGCGATCGCGGCCGATCCGGTCCTGCTCGGGGTGGCACGACAACTGCTCGGCGTCGAGCAGGTACGGCTGATCCAGGACATGGCGCTGCTCAAGCCACCCGGTGGTGGGCGGGAGAAGCCATGGCACCAGGACAAGGCCTTCTTCAACCTGGACCTGGATGCTCCCGTCGTCGGCGTCTGGATCGCCCTGGACGAGGCGACCCCGGCGAACGGCTGCATGCACGTGATCCGCGGGTCCCACCGCGGCGGGGCAGTGCCGCACTTCGATCGCCGGGACTGGCAGATCTGCGACACCGATGTCCAGATCGCCGACGACGTCATGGTGCCCCTCGCCCCGGGTGGTGCCCTGTTCTTCGACGGATACCTGCACCACGGCACCCCCGCCAACCGGACCACGACACGACGTCGCGCCCTGCAGTTCCACTACGCCCCGGCCGACATCGCCGCGATCTCCACCGAGGAACGACTTGAGGTCTTCGGCCTGGAGGGTCGTGGGGCTGAGTGCTGAGGCGCTCGACGACGACCAGTTGACACCTTCCCACCGACGTCAGGACAACAACGATGTTTCTCCACCGCAGAACTCTGCTTGCCGCCGTTCCGGTTGCCACCGCCGTCGCGCTCGGGGCCTGTTCGTCCGGGCGTGACGCCGGCGACGAGACCGTCCCGCTCCGGATTGCCTGGTGGGGTTCGGACTCCCGCGCGGCGGCGACCCAGCGGGCGCTCGACCTGTACGCGGCCGAGCATCCCGGCGTGACCCTCAGGGGTGAGCCGACCTCGTTCACGGGCTACTTCGACAAGCTGGCCACCCAGACCGCTGCCAAGGACGCCCCGGATGTCGTCCAGATGCAGTACCTCTACCTTGCCGAGTACGCCCGCCGCGGGGCGCTGGTGGCCCTCGACGAGTACGATCCGGCTCCGCTCGATCTGGCCCGCTACGACGCGGTGATCGAGAAGCAGGGCGTGATCGAGGGGAAGCGGTACGCCCTGCCCAGTGGCGCCAACACCCAGATGGTCGCGGTCGCCCCGGAGGTGCTGGCGAAGGCCGAGATCGAGGTGCCGGCGGCGACGTGGACCTGGCAGGACTTCGAGACGGCGGCTCAGGCGGTCGTCGACTCCGGGGCCGCCAGGTACGCGGCGAACGACTTCACCACTGCGGACTGGGTGTTCGACTTCTGGCTGACCCAACGCGGCGGGACCTTCTACACCGAGGACGGGGCGCTCGGCTTCACCGAGTCCGACCTGGCCGAGTTCTGGTCCTGGGGTGCCGGGCTGCGCGACCGAGGGTGGCTGCCACCGATGTCGCTGACGGTCGAGTCCGAGGACCTGCCGCTGCACCCGATCGCGAAGGGGACCGGGGCCTTCGACTTCGGCTACTCCGCCCAGCTCGCTGGTCTGACCAGTGCGAGCGGCCGGGAGCTCACGCCGCTCCCGTTCCCGAGCGGAGCCGCACCGGCGCAGTACATCATCGGCACCGGGCTGGCCTGGGTGATCACCTCCAGCAGCAGCAACCCGCAGGCTGCCGCCGAGCTGATCGCCTTCCTGACCGGTGATGCCGAGGCGGCGACCGCCCAAGGTCTGGAGCGAGGTGCGCCGTTGACCGCGGAGGGACGGGCCGCCGTCGGCGAGGGCGCCGAAGGGGTCACCGCGACGACCCTCGAGTTCACCGAAGCGGTGCTCGCCTCACCTCTGGCCGCTGACAGTGTCTTCTACAATCGGCCACCGATCGGGGCCAGCGCGGTGACCGCCCTGTTCACAACCGGGGCCCAGGAGATCGGCTTCGGGCGCAAGACGGCCAGCGAGGCAGCCAAGGTCTTTCGCGCCGGTGCCGAGGCGGAGATCGCGCGGCAGGGCTGAGAGCCCCAAGCCAGCACATCACGCTGCGGAAGACTCTGTTCAATGAAACTTAATCGGGTTAGCGTTGGTGGCACCTGAGACACGATTCTCGGTGGGATCGACCTCGACCCGTGACGACTGACCACGCCGATGCCGCACCCACCCTGGAGCTCCCGGAGGCACTGCCCCCTGGAGGCGACGCACCTGCGCTGTTCGGGGGAACCGGGTGCGGCGTCGTCCTCGAAGTGACCGGTCGACGCGGCCCGGGGGCGTCCACGGGCGCCTCCTCCGGTCTCGACCGGTCACTTCGAGGACACCCGAACGAGAGCCCCCGACTAGGGTGGCTCCGTGACGAGCGCCGCACCCGACAGCACCACCCGATCGACCTCCGACGCCACCTCGGCCGCCCTGTTCGCGCGAGCGAAGCAGGTGACACCGGGAGGGGTGAACTCCCCGGTGCGCGCCTTCGCCTCCGTGGGTGGTACGCCCCGGTTCATCGCCCGGGCCCACGGTCCGTTCCTGGTCGACGCCGACGGCAACGAGCTGGTCGACCTGGTGTGCTCCTGGGGTCCGATGCTGCTCGGTCACGCCCACCCGGAGGTGATCGAGGCCGTCACCCGCGCCGCTGCCGGCGGAACCTCGTACGGTGCCCCGACCGAGGCCGAGGTCGCCCTCGCCGAGGCGATCGCCGAGCGGACCCCGGTCGACCAGGTGCGTCTGGTCAACTCCGGCACCGAGGCCACCATGACGGTGCTGCGGCTGGCCCGCGGCGTCACCGGACGTGACCTGGTGGTGAAGTTCGCCGGCTGCTACCACGGTCACGTGGATGCACTTCTGGTGCAGGCCGGCTCGGGGGTGGCGACCCTGGGCATCCCCGGCACCCCGGGCGTCACGTCCGGGACGACGGCGGACACCGTCGTGCTGCCGTACGGGGACCGGGCCGCGGTGACCGCCGCCTTCGAGGCCCACGGCGACCGGATCGCCTGCCTGATCACCGAGGCGGCACCGGGCAACATGGGTGTGGTCGACCCGGATGACTTCAACGCCTTCCTGCAACAGACCTGCCACGCCCACGGCGCGCTGTTCATCTCCGACGAGGTGATGACCGGGTTCCGGGTGACCCGGTCGGGACAGTTCGGCCGTGACGGTGTCGTCCCGGACCTGATGACCTTCGGCAAGGTGATGGGCGGTGGCTTCCCGGCGGCGGCCTTCGGCGGCCGGGCCGAGCTGATGCAGCACCTGGCCCCGGTCGGCGGGGTCTACCAGGCCGGCACCCTCTCGGGGAACCCGGTCGCCACGGCCGCAGGCCTGACGACGCTGCGGCTGGCCACCGACGAGGTGTATGCCCACGTGGATGCCGCCGCGGCACGGTTGCAGGCCGAGGTTCGTACGGCGTTGTCCGCCGCCGGGGTGCCGCACACGATCGGCGCCGCCGGCAACCTGTTCAGTGTCTTCCTGTGCGAAGGCCCGGTCCGCAACTACGCCGAGGCGCAGCAGACCGACACGACGGCGTACGCAGCCTTCTTCCACAGCATGCTGGACGCCGGAATCTACCTGCCGCCGAGTGCCTTCGAGGCCTGGTTCCTGTCGGCCGCGCACGATGAGGCGGTGCTGGACCGAATCGTGGCCGCGCTCCCCGCGGCGGCCCGCGCCGCCGCTGCTGCTCAAGCCTGATCACGTATCGGGGGGTTCAAGGGGGCCGTCGCCCTTGCTCGGTACCGAGAGCCTGATCACACCGCCCCGATCGGCGGGAACCGAAGTTGGGCCCCGCTCGTGGGACAGGCAGAATGGCGACCGACCGTACCCGGCCACCCGTGCAGGAGATCACATGACCGAACAGCGCACCGCGCCACAGTCCGGCGACGGTCGTACGGTCGTCCACCTGGTCCGCCACGGTGAGGTCCACAACCCGACCGGCGTGCTGTACGGGCGGCTCCCTGAGTTCCACCTGTCCGACATCGGTATCGCGATGGCGCAGCGACTGGGGGAGTTCTTCGCCGACCGTGACGTGACGCACCTGCGGTGCTCGCCGCTGGAGCGGGCCCAGGAGACGATGGCCCCGATCGCGGCGGGCCACGCGGATCTGTCGGTCATCACCGACGGCCGGGTGATTGAGGCCGCCAACGTCTTCCAGGGCAAGGTCTTCTCGGTACGTTCCTCGACCCTGGCCAATCCGGTCAGCTGGTGGCACCTGCGCAACCCGCTGCGTCCCAGCTGGGGTGAGCCGTACACCGAGATCATTGCCCGGATGCGCCTGGCGATCGCGGATGCGGCGGAGGCGGCCGACGGGCACGAGGCCGTGGTCGTCTCCCACCAGCTGCCGATCTGGATGGCGCGGTGTGACGTCGAAGGACGTCGCCTGGTCCACGATCCGCGCAACCGCGAGTGTCGGCTGGCCAGCGTCACCTCCTTCGTGGTCCGGGAGGGTCGGATCGTCGACACGGTGTACACCGAACCCGCGGGCGACCTGGTGCCGGAGAAGGCGAAGACCCGAAAGTTCGTGGCAGGGGCGTGAGATCGTCATGACGGCGCGGACGGGAAGGGCGCGGCTCGGTGTTGTCGCTGCCGTACTGGCGGCGCTCATCGCGCTGGTGGGCTGTTCCGGACCGACCAGCAGCGCACCCGGTGGCGGCTACGTGGAGAACAAGCCCGGACTGACCCGGGTCGATCCGGCGCAGCGTTCGGCCGCACCGATCGCCTCGGGCAACGACCTGGACGGAAAACCGCTGTCCACCGAAGACTTCCGCGGCAAGGTCGTGGTGCTCAACGTGTGGGGATCGTGGTGCAACTCCTGCCGCAAGGAGGCCACCGACCTGGTCGATGCGGCCAACCAGACCAAGGATGTCGCGCAGTTCATCGGCCTCGACACCCGCGATCTCGACCCAGGCCCGGCGAAGGCATTCGTCCGCGCCTTCAACATCACCTATCCGAGCATCTATGACCCCTCCGGTTCGGAACTGTTGAAGTTCACCGACATCCCACCGCAGGCGATCCCGTCGACCCTGATCATCGATCGCGAGGGCCGGATGGCCGGCCGCGTGATCGGGCCGATCTCGCCGAATTCGCTGGTGCAGTTGATCAACGACATCGCCGACGGCAAATGAGGGTGGCGAACTGACCATGGTCCCGTACGACCTCGGTGCCTGGGCGAGTGAACTGGTGTCCTCGTCGCTGGTGATCGCGCTGCCGGTGGCGATCCTGGCCGGCCTGGTGTCGTTCTTCTCTCCGTGCGTCGTGCCGTTGCTGCCGGGCTATCTGTCGTACGCCACCGGCCTGGGGGCGGCAGAAGTCGTTGAGGGCAAGGGACATCGCGGTCGGATGCTCGCGGGATCGCTGCTGTTCGTCCTGGGCTTCGCCCTGGTGTTCGTCGTCACCGGCGCCGTCGCGGGCGGCATCGGCCGGACCCTGCTCGAATGGCGCGACCCGATCAGCCGGGTGCTCGGCGTCGTCGTCATCATCGTCGGGGCGATCTTCGCCGGCTGGATCCGGATCGGCCAGTCCGATCTACGCATCCACCGCATTCCCGCGGTCGGCATCGCGGCGGCACCGCTGCTGGGAATCGTCTTCGGACTCGGCTGGACCCCGTGCATCGGACCGACCCTCACGGTGGTGATTTCCCTTGCCTGGAACGAAGGCAGTGCGTTGCGGGGTGCCGTCCTGGCCTTCGCGTACTGCCTCGGGCTCGGGCTCCCGTTCGTCGTTGCTGCGCTCGCCTTCACCCGCATGACGCGGGTGATCGGGTGGATGCGGAATCGTCGGGTGGCGCTGATGCGGATCGGGGGAGTGTCCATGATCATCGTCGGCCTGCTGCTGGTGAGTGGCTTGTGGGAGTGGTTGATGGGCTACCTGCGGAACCTGATCGCGATGTTTGCGCCGGTGATCTGACGGTGGTGATCTGAGATGGCCCGTGACCTGACCAAGCGCCGCACCGAGCGGGAGTTGGCTCCTGCCCTCGGGTTCAAGGCGACCCTCCGGTTCTGGTGGGGGCAGCTCACCTCGATGCGGACAGCACTGGTGCTGCTGTTCTGCCTGGCGGTGGCCGCGATCCCCGGATCGATCGTGCCGCAGCGCAGCATCTCCCCGATCAAGGTGGAGAACTTCATCGATGCCAACCCCGAGCTGGGCAGGTTCTACGACACCATCGGGATGTTCGACGTCTTCACCTCACCGTGGTTCTCGGCGATCTACCTGCTGCTGTTCGTCTCGCTGATCGGCTGCATCGTTCCGCGCGTCCAGGTGTACCTGCGAGCACTGCGAGCCGAGCCGGTGAAGGTGCCGGCTCGACTCACCCGTCTCCCCGCTCATCGGGTCGGCGCCATCCCGGTGGATGTGGACGGCGATCCCGAGGACCCGGCAGAGATGCTGCGCTGGGCCGAGAAGTGGCTGCGGAAACGTCGCTACCGGGTGGCCGTACGGGATCGTGAACTCTCCGCCGAGCGCGGCTACCTGCGGGAGGCCGGCAACCTGGTCTTCCACCTCAGCCTGATCCTGGTGCTGGTCGGGGTCGCGATCGGCAGTCTGTACGGCTATCGCGGTACGGCGGTGGTCGTGGTCGGGCAGGGATTCTCCAACACCGTCACCCAGTACGACGACCTCACCTCGGGCGGGCGCTTCAGCTCGACCGACCTGGCCCCGTTCGCGATCAAGGTCAATTCGTTCGAGGCCGAGTACGAGACCGGCCCGGTGCAGACCGGGGCGGCGCGGGTGTTCCGCGCCAACGTCACGGTGACCGACACCCCCGGGGCGACACCGCACGACGAGGTGCTGGAGGTCAACCATCCGCTGACGATCGGGGGCACCGAGGTGCACCTGCTCGGCCACGGCTACGCGCCGAAGGTCACCGTTCGCGACGCCGCGGGCAACATCGCGTGGTCGGGACCGGTCGTCTTCCTGCCCCAGGACGGCAACTTCACCTCGGCCGGTGCCGTCAAGGCGGTGGATGCCCGTCCGGAGCGACTCGCCTTCCAGGGCTTCTTCCTGCCGTCGGGCGATGTCGAGGTGTACGGGCCGACATCCCAGTTCCCCGGTCTGCTGCGACCACAGCTGGTGCTGAACGCCTGGTACGGCCCGCCGCGGACCGAGACCGGGGTGGCGGAGAACGTGTACTCCCTGGACACCCGTGGACTGACCCAGCTGATGGAGAACGGCGAACCGTTCCGGATGTATCTGTCCCCGGGACAGACCGTCGAGCTCCCTGAGGGCAAGGGCTCGGTGACCTTCGACGGGGTGGAGCAGTGGGTGCAGCTGCAGATCAGCCGGACCCCGGCGCTGCCGCTGACCGCTGTCGGCATCGGCCTGGCGGTCACCGGGTTGTCGTTCTCGTTGTTCGTCCGACCGCGCCGGCTGTGGGTGCGCATTCGTGACGAGCAGGTCGAGATCGCCGGGCTCGACCGGGCGGACGCCCGGCACGGTCTCGAGGACGAGGTCGCCGAGCTCGCGGCCGTGGTGTGTGACGAGCAGCCCGGCGTGGCACATCCGTCCGTCGAGCGGGGTCGAGACGCGGGTGACGAAGCTGACGTGGCGGAGGCGACAGCGGACGCGTACGGTGACGACAGGGTCGACGACAGTCGTGTCGACGCCGAGAACAAGTGAGGTGGCCCGTGTCGGGTTGGTCTGATCTGGCGATCGTGACGGCGATGGTGCTCTACATCGTCGCCCTGGCGGCCCACGCCGCCGAATGGGCGGCCGCCAACGGCGCCGCGAAGTTGGTCGTCCCGGGTCGCGCCCGCAGTACGGCCGAGCGGCGGCAGCGCAGCCTGGTGGCCGCCGGGGCCAACGGCCCCGGTGTCTCGGCGGATGACGTCGACCTGAACGACGGCCCGTCCGTCGAGCGGAGTCGGGACGACGAGGCCGATGGCGGCGATGTCGTCGACGACACCGAACGGGCCGAGCGGGCCGAGCGTCGCGTCGAGCTGTTCGGACGTCTCGGGCTCAACATCACCGTGATCGCGCTGGCGTGCAACATTCTGGGCGTCGTGTTCCGTGGGGTGGCGGCACAGCGCGCTCCCTGGGGCAACATGTACGAATTCACGATCACGGCGATCGCGTTCATCGTGCTGGCGTACGTGGTGTTGGCGTTCCGGTTCCAGATGCGCTGGCTGGGCCTGCTGGTCACGCTGGTGGCGGCGATCGGCAGCGGCCTGGCCCGTGAGGTCTTCTTCGTCCAGGTGGCCCCGTTGGTCCCGGCGCTGCACTCGGTCTGGTTCATCATCCACATCGTGGCGGCCGCGATCGCCGGTGCCGCCTTCAACCTCGGCGCCGTCGCGTCGATCCTGTATCTCATCCGGGCCCGCAAGGAGCGTCGTGAGACGCTCTCGGGCTACTGGACGAAGCTGCCGAACTCGCAGCGTCTCGACGCGATCGCGTACCGGATGCACGCCTTCGCCTTCCCGCTGTGGACCTTCGCCGTCGCCGCCGGTGCGGTCTGGGCCCAGTACGCCTGGGGTCGCTTCTGGGGCTGGGACCCGAAGGAGACCTGGGCGCTGGTGACCTGGGTGATCTACGCCTGCTACCTGCACGCCAGGGCGACTGCCGGTTGGAAGGGCGGCCGGGCCGCGGTGATTGCCATCATCGGTGTCGCGTCGTTCTGGTTCAACTTCATCGGCGTGAACATGCTGTTCTCCGGCCTGCACTCCTACGCCGGCATCTGAGGCCCACGGCGTCGAGGCGCGCACGAATGCCCGTCGAGCAAAGTCGAGAGGTGAGCGAAATTGATCCGCTCGTCGAGCGAAGTCGAGACGTGATCGCTGACCTCACCGCAGCCCTTGACGCTGCCGCCGACCCGGCGAGAGCACGGCAGCTCGAGACCTATTTCCAGGTGCGCCCCGGCGGCTACGGCGAGGGCGACCGCTTCCTGGGCGTCACGATGGGGGAACTGCGCAAGATCGTCCGCCGCTGGCGGAGCGAGCCGTTCGAGGTCGCGCCATGGCTGGGACATCTGCGGCACGAGGTCCACGAACATCGGATGGCCGCGCTGATGGTGATGGGGGAGCGGGCAGCGCGCGGCGACGACTCCGAACGCGACCTGGTGGCTGCGACCTATCTGGAACACACCGACCGGGTGAACAACTGGGACCTGGTCGACGAGAGCTCCCGCCGGATCCTCGGCGTGTGGCTGGAGGACCGGGACCGTTCCCTGCTCGACGGACTCGCGGTCTCGAGTTCGGTGTGGGAGCGGCGGATCGCGATGGTCACCACCTTCCACTTCCTGTGCCAGGGTGAGAGCGCCGACACCTACCGGATCGCCGAACTGCTGCTGGGCGACGAGCACGACCTGATCCACAAGGCCACTGGCTGGATGTTGCGTGAGGCGGGCAAGCGCGTCGATGTGGCGGAGTTGCGCTCCTGGCTCGGCCGGTTCGCGCCGCGGATGCCGCGGACGGCGCTGCGGTATGCCATCGAGCATTTCGATGCCGAGGAGCGGCGGCGCTGGCTGGCGATGCCGCGCGTGCGGTGAGCGAGGAGGTTGGCGAGGCCCGCCCCTGCGGGGCCGTCGGCACTTCCGCGAAGTGACCGGTGATCTCGGGCACAACTGCGCCTGAGCCGAACGCAGGCGATCGACCGGCAACTTCCCGGACGTCGGCGCCGGCCCGACCATGGTCAACGACGGCGGTACGGCTCTACGATCATCACCATGTCCTCCTCCTCGGGCGATCAGGGCGCCGGTGCCCGTCTCGTCGCTGCCCGTCTCGTCCATGGCCTCGTCGCTGCGGTGGTCCTCTTCTCGCTGGTGCTCCAGCTGGTGCTGTTGTTCACCGGCGGCACCGACGCGAACTCGGGCGAGTCCGGAACGGCGATCCCGCTCGGCACGCGACTGTTCAGGTTCTTCAGCTTCTTCACGGTCCAGAGCAACATCATCGTCGGGGTGGTGGCGGTCCTGCTGGCGGTGAACCCGTTGCGCACCGGCCGGGTCTGGCAGGTTGTCCGGCTCGACTCGCTCCTAGGCATTGTCATCACTGGCCTGGTGTACGCCATCGTGCTCGCTCCGATGGTGCAGCTGACGGGCTGGGCCCAAGTGGCGAACATCGGTCTCCACTACGTCAGTCCGTGGGCGTCACTGGCGGCCTGGCTCGTCTTCGGCCCACGCCCTGGGTTCCGGGTCAGCACGGCGGTGTGGGCCTTCCTGTGGCCGGTGCTGTGGTTGATCTACACCTTCGCGCACGGTGCCATCAGCCATTGGTACCCGTACCCGTTCCTCAATGCGGATGCCCTGGGTCTCGGGCAGGCAGTGGTGAATTCCTTGCTGGTGGTGCTGGTGGCCGCCGTACTGGCTGCGGTGCTTCTGGTCATCGATCGTCGTGTCCCCGCCGTGCTCACCGGGCCCGGACCGGCATCGGCACGCAGCGCCGACCTGATCGATGAGGCCGCCACTTCCGTGAACTGACCGGTGGCGGCGGAGCGGTCTGCCGAGACGGCCCCCGGCACCGGTCGACCGGCCACTTCACGGAACCGCGGCGGTCCGGGAGCTGTTCGAGGAGACGGGGCTGCGGCTGGCCAAGCCTGTCCACCTTGGTTCGTTCGAGTGGGACGGCAGCGCGCCGTCACGGGTCAGGCACTTCTACTGGTTCGTCGCGCCGCCGGAGACATCAGACAGCTGGGACCACGTCGTCAGTGCAGGAGAGGATGACGCAGGCCTGCGGTTCCGGTTGTCGTTCCGATGTCGTGACGAGGTCGAGCTCCTGCCGGGCCACGGCTTCGACGACGCGTTGGACGACCTCGCCGCAGCCCTCGTTGCTGTGGCAGACGACGCGACTTCCGTGAAGTGACCGGTGGTCGCACGCCGGGCCCCGTCTGAGTCCGTCAGCCCTTGGATGGCGGTCAGTTCCCGGACGCCCCGACCGGCCCCGTGGAATCGCGCACCACCAGATGGGTGGGCAGCACCACCGGGTCGGGAGACTCGTCCCCGCCACGTACCACCGCGAGCAGGGTTGCGGCGGCCTGTTCGCCGGCGAGCTCGATGTCAGCGGCGATGGCGGTCATGGCAGGGAAGGCCCGGGCCGCGACCGTGTCGTCGCAGCCGATCACCGAGATCTGGTCGGGTACGGCCACCGCTCCGGTGCCCAGACCGGCGAGGATGCCCTGCCCGAGCACGTCATCGAAGGCGATCACCGCAGTGGCGCGCGACTCGAGAATGGTCGGCACCAGGGCGATGCCTGCTTCGTGGGTCGGACGTTCGTTGTCGAGCACGATCACCTCGATGCCACATTCGCTCGCGGCCGATGTCACGGCGGCCTGCCGCTGGGCGTTCGACCAGGATTCGGCGGGCCCCGGGGCGTAGGCGAGGCGTCGGTGCCCGAGCCCTGACAGGTGGGCGACGGCCTCGCGCATCCCGGTCGCAGTGTCGATCAGGACCCGCGGTACCCCGGCAAGCTCACGGTTCACCAGGACGAGCGGAATCTGCTCGCTCAGAGCGGTGATCTCCTCATCGCTGGAGCGTGGACCCGCCAGGATCACCCCGTCGGCCTGCCGCGCCAGCTTCGCGAGCAGCGTGGTTTCCTTGGCGACCGTCTCATCGGTGTCGCCCAGCAGCACCAGGACGTCCTCGTTGTCACACTGACGTTCGATCCCTCGCACCAGCGGCGCGAAGAAAGGGTTGGCGATGTCGGAGACGATGATGGCGATGGCCCCCTGCAGTCCGGTCGACAGGGCGCGTGCGCTGCGGTTGGGGACGTACGCGAGCTCGTCCGCAACCCGGCGAACGGTCTCGACCGTGGCGGCAGACAGCATCTCGGGGCGGGAGAATGCGCGGGACACCGTGGAGGTCGACACACCGGCGGCGCGGGCGATCTCCCGGATGGTGGCGGGTTTGCGACTGCTCACGCGGTCACTGTATTGCGGACGACAGCAAGTCCACTAGGCTTCGGCGCAACCGATTGCGGCGTGTCTCGCCGCGCGAGTCGATCATGAGGGGACCAGACGGTGACCAGCGCCGCCGGAACGAGTATCGAATCCAGCTCCTCGGAGCCGCCGATCGGGGTCGGCATCATCGGCCTCGGGTCGATCGGCCGGACCCATGCCGCGGCGATTGCGGAGGTGGACGGACTCGAGGTCGTGGCCACCCTCGGCGGAAAGGGACTGCCGGGAATCGCGGCGTACGACGACGTGGCAACGCTGCTGGCCGATGAACGGGTCGGCGCGGTGTCGGTCTGCTCGCCGAGCGGCCTGCACGCCGAGCACGTGGTTGCTGCGTTGCGGGCCGGCAAGCATGTCCTGGCCGAGAAGCCGGTTGCGGTCAGCGTTGTGGAAGCCAGGCAGGTGGTCCAGGCTGCGGCCAGCGCGGCCGAGGAACACGGTGTGGTCGCCGGCGCGGTGTCGCAACGCCGCCTCGAGCCCCAGCATGCCCACCTGAAGGAACTGATCGACTCGGGACAACTGGGCCGGCCGGTGCTGGGCGAGGCGTTGGTCCGGTGGTTCCGCGACGCCGCCTACTACGGCCAGGCCGCGTGGCGCCGTGAGGCTCCCGGTGGTGGATCGCTGATGAACCAGGGCCTGCACTCGGTCGACCTGTTGCGATGGTTGTTCGGCGAGGTCGACGAGGTGGCCGCCGTCACCGGCACCCTGGTCGCCGACATGACCGCCGAGGACACGTCGGTGGCTGCGCTGCGATTCGCCTCCGGCGCGCTCGGGTCGGTGGTGACCTCCACCGCCACAAAGCCGGGACTACCGGCTGAGTTGAATCTCTACTTCACCGAGGGCGCGGTCGGCATCCACCACACCGACGTCGTCCGGTGGGAGACCGACGCTCCCGCACCACCGCAGGCCTCGGACGCCTCCAGCGGCGCGTCCTCACCCATCATCGACACCGTCGGGCACCGCACCCAGTGGGCGGATCTGTTGCGAGCCATCCGCACCGGCACCCCGCCGATGGTCACGATGGCCGACGCCGCAGCGACGATCGCCCTCATCGAAGCCGTCTACGAATCCGCGCGCACCGGCGCCCGGGTCACCCCTGAAAGGATCTGACACGTGATCGACCTCGTCATTGCCGGCGTCCAGCACCCGCACTTCCGCTACTACCTGGATTCGGTCGCTGATCGCGACGATGCCCGGGTGGTCGCCTTCTCGGAGGCCGACCAGGCGACCCGTGAGGCTGTGGCGGCCGAGACCGGCCTTCAGGCGTACGCGGACCACCGTGAGTTGATCGAGGCCACGAAGCCGACAGTGGTCGGGGTGGCAGCCGAGTTCGGCAGCCACGGCACGATCGTGCTCGATGCACTCGGGGCCGACTGCCACGTGCTGGCCGACAAGCCGTTGTGCACCAGGCTCTCCGAGCTCGAGCAGATCGAACAAGCGGTCGCCAGGACCGACAAGTTGCTGTCGGTGATGTTCGAGAAGCGGGGGTACGGCCCGTCGCTGCTGGCTCGCAAGTTGTACGAGGAGGGTGAGCTCGGAGAGATCACCCTGGTGGCCGCCAGCGGCCCGCACAAGCTGAACGAGCCGACCCGCCCGGACTGGTTCTGGTCGCAGGAAACCTACGGCGGTGTGCTGGCCGACCTCACCACTCACGATGCCGACATGTTTCTGTGGTTCACCGGGGCCACCTCGGGTACGGTGACCGGCCGGGCGGCGAACCTCGGCGTCCCGGAACACCCCGAGTTCGAGGACACCGGCCTGGCGATGGTGACCGCGGACGGGCCCGGGGGAGCCACCGGTGCGATGGGTGCGCTGGAGGTTCACTGGTCCTCGCCGAAGGCAGCTCCGTGGCACGGCGACTACCGGATGCGTCTGACCGGGACGAAGGGCACCGCGGAGTTGCTGTGGCGCACCGGCGAGCTCTTCGTCGCGACCGATACCCGTGAACCCGAGTTGATCACCTGCGAGCCGAACCGGTCGGCCGCTGCCTACTTCCTCGACGCGCTGATCGCCGGTGAGGAGCCGTCGATCACGGCTGCCGATTCGATCGCAGCGACCCGGATCGCCTTGCTGGCACAGGATTCGGCGGCGAACGGCGGCGAGCTGCGTCGCTGGCAGCGCTGAGCTTGGCGTCGCCGGCCCGACAGCGCGCCGGGCCGGTGACATCGAGATCGACCGGCCCGGCACCCTGCTGATCAGGTCAGGACGGTGAAGGCCGGAGCCACCGTGTCGCTGATCGATGCTCCCGCCATGTTGAGCGTCACCGAACCGTTGGGCAGCGTCGACTCCCACCGGTTGTCCCGCAGGGTGAGGTGCTGTCCGCGGACGGCCAGGGTGGTCGACCCGGCGCGGCTGGCCGTCACGCGAAAGGTGTTGTCGGTGAGGACCGACTCCTGCCACCCGGTGGTGGTAGGCGCGGTCAGCTGCCACCACCCGAACCAGTAGGACACGCTGGAGACCGCTGTCGTGGTGACGGTGTTGCCCACCACCCACGACCCGGTGTTGTTCTCCTCGCCCGCCTTCCCGCTGCACTTGTCGGCACCAGCACTCAGGATTCTCCTCGACCATCCGCGCGAGGAGGCTATGGCCGTGCTGGAGCGATCGCGCGAGCACCATGGCTGGGAGCAGCCGACCGCCGCAGTCCCTGCGGACACAGGGGAACTGCTCGACACGGCTGCTTCGCTGCTGGTCGATGACTGCCTGATCCTCAACACCTGGTCCAGCCCGACGGTCGTGACGGCAGCCCTGCCTCTCGAGCTGCCGAACCAGTCGCCAACGTGCCTGACCATCGGAGGGCCGGCCGGCATGGCGGCCACCTCGCAGATTGCCCGCTGGCTGCACACCCACGGTGAGCGCGTGGTTGCCAGCCTGACCGACTGAAACCAAGAAAAACTCTTCCCTGAAACGAATCTCGTCACCTGAACGAGGTTCATCGCCAACCTTGCCGAGAAGGGGCGCTGCATCGCGCCCTGACGGCACAGCATCCATCCAGGAGATCACCGTGCACATCAGCGGCGTCGTGCCCCGACTCACCCAGAAGGGCGGTCACTTCCCGCGTACGGAGGCAGGTATCGGTGCCCTCATGCCGTGGTCGAACCGACTGTGGTTCTGCACCTATCCCGCCAGCGGGCCCAACTCGGGTACGGGAACCGGTCTGTTCTCGTTGGACGACGAGTTCCGGGTCACGCCGCACCTCACCGGCGCCACGGGCACCTATGCCAACCGGATGATCCATGACGAGACGAACCTGCTGGTCATGGGGCCGCACCTCATCTCCGTGGACGGCGACATCACCGTCGTGGAGGATCTTGTCGGCGTCCGGCTGGCGGCGACCGCACGGCACCTGACCCGTCCCGCGACACACGTCTACATGATCGGGATGGAGGGTGAGTTCTACGAGGTCGACGTCACGACAGCCAGGGCCACCCGACTGGGTGACCTCTGCGACGAGCTGGGCATCGACGGCGTGCCGCACTTCAAGGACGCGTTCACCAACCACGGTCGCCTGGTGGTGGCGAACAACAGTTACTACCACGAGGACTTCCCGACGGGGCAGAGCGACGGTCGGCTCGCCGAATGGGACGGTGAGCAGTGGCGGGTCATCGCCCGGACCCAGGTGAACACCGTGTCGGGACGGTACGGTCTGCTCGGCGACGCCATCCACGCCGTCGGCCAGGATCGGGCCTCGGCGGTGCTGTGGAGCTATCTTCCCGCGACCGGATGGGTGGAGCGGCGACTGCCGAAGGCGACCCACACCCAGGACCACGCCTACACCACCGAGTGGCCCCGCCTGCGTGAGGTCGAGTCCGAACGGTGGCTGCTCGACGCGAGCGGCATGTTCTACGAGATCCCGGCGATGCACTACAACAACGCGATGTGGGGCGTGCGGCCAATCAGCAGTCACCTGCGCATCATCGGCGACTTCTGTACGTGGAACGGGCTCCTGGTGGCCGCCGGAGACCAGGGCACGCCGATTCGCCACGAGAACATCTTCGCGGGGCAGCCCCAGGCGAACCTGTGGTTCGGCAAGACCGACGACCTGTGGCAATGGGGTCCGCGTGCGGGATGGGGCGGGCCCTGGTTCGACTCAGAGGTCGAGGCCGACGTGCCCTCGGCGCCCTACCTGATGACCGGTTTCGAGCACAAGTCCTTGCACCTGCAATCAGATCGGCCGGACACCTTCACCATCGAGCTCGACTTTCGTGGTGACGGCACCTGGATGCCGTACGGCAAGGTCAGCACCGCTGACCGGGGGAGCAGCTGTTACGCCTTCGAAGCCTTTCCTGACGCGCTGAGCGCCCACTGGGTTCGACTGCGCAGCGATCGCGCCGTCACGGTCACCGCGCAGTTCACCTATCTCTGACATCCATTCATCCAACCTCCGCGGAGACTGAACAACGAAGGAGATCTCCATGACCACGAACATTTCTCGGCGCGGCATCCTGGCTGGGTCGTTGGCCGCCGGCGTGGCGGCATTGGCCGGCTGTGCCGGTTCGCCCGCTTCGCCCGGCGGCGGAGCCTCTGGCGGTGAATCGCTCCAGGTGTGGGGCGGCGTGCCCGGTGAGAACGGCCCCGATGCCTTGTGCAAGGCATTCGCCGACGCCAACCCGGGAGTCACCGTGACCTACACCCGGTACGTCAATGACGACCAGGGCAACGTCAAGCTCGACACCTCGCTGCAGGGCGGTGTGCCGATCGACGTGTTCTTCTCCTACGGTCCCGACGTGTTTGCCCGGCGGGCCGGTGCGGGTCTCGCCCTGGACCTCACCGAGAAGATCGAGTCGGATCAGACCTTGGCGGAGTTCCATCGTTCCGCCAGCGTTCTGAAGAACCCGGTGATCGACGACAAGCTGTACACCTTGCCGTGCACCGAATCGACCAACTTCGTCTTCGTGAACAAGGCCATCTTCGATGCGGCCGGCATCGGCGTCCCGACGGCCTGGACGACCGATGAGTTCACCGGGATCGCCGCCGAGCTGACCAAGGGCAAGGTCATCGGTGCCTTCGACTCCCCGATGACCTCACGCGGCACGCTCGGATCGAACTGGCTGTACGCCGACGACGGCAGGAAGAGCAACTTCACCAATCCGGCGTTCTCGGCCGACATCGCCCGGCGGCTGCAGATGCAACAGGCCGGAACCATCATGCCGCGGCAACGAGTGCTCGCCGAGAAGCTGACCACCTTCCAGCAGAAGCCGTTCCTGGCGGGGGAACTCGCCATGCTCGGCAGCTCGGCGTACGTGATGCGCTACATCAAGGACCTGAAGGAGTACCCGCACGAGTTCGTCACCGCGGCCGCGCCGGAACCCAAGCCCGCGGGCGATGCCAGCTTCAACACCGGCGGACTCGGCGACTTCCCGGCTGTGAGTTCGAAGTCGGCCAATCCGGACCTGGCGTGGAAGTTCGTGCACTTCTGGTTCACCAATGCCGCCACGCATCTGGCCGCAGGCGGGCGGGTACCCTCGGCGAAACTGTCGGCCGCCGACGCCACCACAGCCCTCGCGGCCATGACGGACAACAACAGCGAGTTGTTCGACCTCGAGTCCTTCAAGACGGTGCTGTTCGGCCAGCCACGACCGCGTTTCTCGGTCGACACCATCTTCACCGCGCAGACCGAGTTGATCACCATCAAGAACAAGCTCGAGGAAGAAGTGCTGCTCGGCGCACGTGACCTGTCCACCTTCGCTGCCGAAGCAACGAAGCAGGGTGACGCCGCGCTCGCCACCGCCTCATGAGTGCGCTGTCGGCCAGGCATCGGCGAGAGCTGGCGGGGTGGGCGTTCATCATGCCCAACCTCGTCGGTGTCATGCTGTTCCTGCTCGTCCCGGTGGTGGTCGGGGCCGGGCTCTCCTTCGCCAACTGGAATCTGGTGTCAGGGGTCGAGGGCGTTCGCCTCACCGGCCTCGAGAACTATCGACTCCTGGCTGTGGACCCGGCCTACTGGCGAGCAGTGGGCCGGACGGTGCAGTATGCCGGCATCGCGGTGCCCGTCACCGTTGCCAGTGGCCTCTTGCTGGCCTTGGCGCTGCACGCCGGTGCCTTCGGCTCGCGAGTCCTCCAACTGATCTTCTTCCTGCCACACGTCGTCAGCATGATCGCCCTGGGAGTCGCCTGGCTGCTCATCCTGCACCCCACGGCGGGCATCGTGAATCTTGCCCTGAAGGCGGTGGGCATGGACAGCCCGCCGCTGTGGCTCGCATCGCCCCAGTGGGCCCTGTGGTGCCTGATGGCGATCTCGATCTGGGCCGCGGCGGGCTTCCATGCGCTGGTCTTCATGGCGGCGCTGCAGGCCGTACCGAAGGAGCTCCAGGAGGCGGCGATGATCGACGGCGCCGGATGGTTTCGCCGGTTCACGACCGTCACCTGGCCGGCCATCACTCCGACGGTGACGTTTTTGGTCGTCACCTCGATCATCGGCTTCTCGCAAGGGTTCGGCCTGATTGCGTTCCTCACCGAGGGCGGACCAGGGGAGGCATCGACGACCTTGTCCTACTTGATGTACCAGACCGGGTTCCAGCAGTACCGCTTCGGCTCTGCCGCGGCGATGGGCATGACGGCCTTCATCGGTGTGGCTGTGGTGACCGCACTCTACTGGCGTTGGCAGCGGGGCAGGAGTCTGGCATGAAACGATCTCCGCTCGGACGTTGGACGCGCACCGTGGTGCTGTGGCTGGCCTCCATGGCGTTCCTGCTTCCGTTCGCCTGGATGTTGTCGGCGTCCTTCAAGCCGGACCTGGAAGTGTTCGACGTCCCTCCGCGCTGGATCCCGGAGAATCCGACCCTTGGGAACTTCGCGGAGATCTGGGCCGGTGAACAGAGCATCGCCCGCTACTTCCTGAACTCGATACTGGTGTCGGCCGTCTGCGTCACCGGCGACCTGCTCACCTCGTCCCTGGCGGGGTACGGTTTCGCCCGCTTCGCCTCGCGCGCCCGGGACCGAGTCTTCGGCTTCTACCTGGCGACCGCAATCGTGCCGGGGCAGCTGCTGCTGATCCCGCGTTTCCTGCTGTTCCGCCAACTCGGCCTGTACGACACGCTGTGGGCGCTGATCCTGCCCGGGGTGTTCACCGTGTTCGGCACCTTCCTGATGCGGCAGGCCTTCGTCGACCTCCCGGCTGACTTCGGTGAGGCGGCACGTCTTGACGGCGCAGGGGAGTTCACCATCTTCTGGCGGATCTACCTGCCGCTGGTCCGGCCGATGCTCGCAGCCCTGGCGATCATCAGCTTCGTGAGCTCGTGGAACGACTTCGAGACACCACTGGTGATGTTGTCCACTGAGAGTCTGTACACCCTGCCGCTGGGGCTGACCCAGTTCATCGACGCCGACGGCGGTCTCTCGGCGGGTCTGGCGATGGCGGCAGGCGTCTCGGCGCTCGTTCCCGTGGCGCTGGTCGTCATCCTCTTCCAACGGCAGTTCATCTCTGCCATGACCATGAGTGGACTCAAATGATCAACCCCGCAGCATCCGAGGCGACGGTCCAGGCGGCCAACGGCTTCCAGATCGTCGTGGTCGATTCCCTCGCCAAGGTCCGCGGGTCCGCGCCGCCACGCCAGCACGCGACCGGAGAAGTCGTCCTCGCCGTGAACGGCACGGGCTCGGTCCAATTGGGGCTGCGACCTCCGGATGACTGGCGACCGGCGGTGGACGGTGGCGCACTCCTCGACCTCAGCGCTCCGCCCGGTGTCGTCGTGACGGCATCGGCTGTCGATCTCGTGCCGTGCGAGGTCACGGCCTTGCCGCCGTACGACGACGACTACGACGAGATGGAGGCCGCCCTGCTGCCGGACGTGCTGCGTCCCCTCGCGCAGGACGAGGCCGCGCCCATGACGAGAACCCAGTGGCGGGCGGTCTGGCTGACCGTTCGTGCCACCGCCCCGGTCGATGGTGGAACGATCACCGTGGCGCTACGGACGAGCCGAACAGGAAAGGCCATCGGCGCCGCGACGATTCCGGTCACCGTGGTTGACGCCGAGTTGCCGCCCCTGCCGATCAGGTGCGCGCAATGGCTCCACGTCGACGGGATCTCGCAGTACTACCGGTGCGATCCCTACTCCGCCTTCGGCTGGGCGGCGATCGAGAGGTTCGTCAGGGCCGCGGTCGAGACAGGATCCACGGCCATGCTCACGCCGATCCACACGCCCCCGCTGGACACGGCGGTCGGCACCACCCGTCCTGACGTCAGTCTCGTCGGCGTGACCCGGACCGGTCCCGGTGAGTACCGGTTCGACCTGCGCCGGCTGATCACCTGGATCTCGGTCTGTCGACGCAGCGGGATTCGCGAGCTGGAGATGGCGCACCTGTTCACCCAGTGGGGTGGGACCGCGGCACCGACGATCAACGACGCCGACGGCAGACAACTGTTCGGGTGGCACACCCAAGCCCTCGGGCCGGAGTACCAGGACTTCCTGGCGCAGTACATTCCTGCGGTCCGGTCCGTGCTCGACCAGCACTGGGGTGGCCCGGTCCTCTGGCACCTGACCGACGAGCCGCACGGGCCCGAGCACCGCGACCAGTACCGGAGACTGCGGAGTGCGGTGGCGCCGCTGCTGCGTGACTGCACGGTCGTCGACGCGCTGTCGGACCTCGATCTGTGGACCAGCGGGGTGGTCGACGTCCCGGTCGTCGCCACGAACCACATCCACGAGTTCCTCGATGCCGGTCTGGAGCGGCCGTGGGTGTACTACTGCACCGGTCAGTCGCAGGACGTGGCGAACCGCTTCATCAGCCAACCCTCCTGGCGCAACCGCGCGCTCGGGTGGCAGCTGTACCGGTTCGACTGCGCCGGATTCCTCCACTGGGGCTTCAACTTCTACAACTCGGCACTGTCGCGCGGCTCGCTGGACCCGTTCCGTGATCCCACGGCCGGCGGCGACTTCCAGGCCGGCGATCCGTTCATCGTGTATCCCGGGCCGGGTGGTGAGCCATGGCCGTCGATCCGGTCGCGGGTCTTCCGGGAAGGTCTGGACGACCTGAGCGTGCTGACCCGATTGGGTGAGCGCGACGGGCGAGAGGTGGTCGCGCGCGGCTGGGGGATCGGTGAGCTCAGGTTCGACTCCGGTCCGGATGATCCTGCCTTCTACGTTCGGGGCGCAGCGCGGGCGGTGCGAGCTCTGGGTCGCGATCGTCACACCGGCGGCCAGGCAACGTCCTCGGTGTGGACCACGCCCAGTAGGTGAGGCTATCCTCACCGCGTGACTTCTGTGTTCTCGCGCCGTCTCGGCCTGTTCGGTCTGCTCGCTCTTCCCCTTGCGGGGGTGGTGGGTGCCTGTGCTCCCGGTGGGCCGGCCTCGTCGTCCGGCAACACCGAGGTGGCCACCGGCGGTGAACGCTTCGGCACGGCGGACGAGGAGACAGCGAAGCTCGGGTCGGATGCCGCGCCCGGGGTGTTCCCTCGCACCGTCGTCCACGCCAACGGTACGACCGAGATTCCGGCCAAGCCGGTGCGCGTGGTCGTGCTCGACACCGGTGAGCTCGACGACGTGATCACCCTCGGCCTCACTCCGGTCGGCATTCCCTCCACCGAGGGCGCGAACTCGATCCCGTCCTACCTGGCCGACAAGGTGGCTGGGATCGCCACCATCGGCACGATCCAGGAACTCAACCTGGAGGCGATCGCGGCCCTTGAGCCGGATCTGATCCTGGGCAGCAAGCTGCGTGCCGACAAGCTGTACGACCAGCTGTCGGCCATCGCGCCGACCGTGTTCTCGATCCGTCCGGGTTTCCCGTGGAAGGAGAACTTCCTGCTGGTGGGGGAAGCCCTCGGGCTGGAGAACGAGGCAACGGCAGCCCTGAACGCCTATGCCGATGCGGTCGGCAAGCTCAAGGACTCGGTGAGCGGCGATCCCACGATCTCGCTGGTGCGGTTCATGCCCGGCAAGATTCGTCTGTACGGGAACCTCTCGCTGATCGGTGTGATTCTCGGCGATGCCGGGCTGGCTCGTCCACAGATCCAGGACATCGAGGAGCTCGCGGTGGAGGTGGCCATCGAGAACATCGCCGAGGCCAATGGCGACATCCTGTTCTGGACCAGCTACGGAACTCCGCAAGGGACCGACGAGAGCACCGTCATCGCCAGCAAGGTGTGGCAGAACATCCCCGCTGTGCAACAGAAGAAGGCGTTCCGCGTGGACGACGACATCTGGTTCCTGGGCCTCGGCCCCACCGGAGCAGGTCTGATCGTGCAGCAGCTGGGCGAACACCTCGCTGCCGCCGGCTGACGGCGCCGCTCACTCCGGCACGGCAGTGGGTGCCCGGTAGCCGTCCGGCACCTGCGGCAGTTCGCAGTGCCCGGTACGGAATGCGGTCACCGCGGCCAGTGCTGACGGCAAGGGCCGCCCGTCGGTGTCACGGACGGTGACGACCAGCTCCCGTACGGTCAGCGGTTCGAGCACGTGCAGCCGACGGACCCCGACCGTGCCGCCACGTGCGACGACCTGGTCACCGATCCGTACCTCGTGGTCGAAGATCTGTTGTCCTGCGGCGAGATCCTCGACCAGCTCGAGATGGTCCAGTGTGACCGTACGGCCCAGGTCCACGGTGACGGAGGTGCCGTCGGGCGATGGTCGCAGCACAGCGGGGAACGGCTCGGCGAACCGACGGTCCAGCTCGTCCCGCCATTCCCGTACCCGGGCGACGTCCTCGTCGGGCAGCAACCCGTCCCGGTTCGGCGGCAGGTTGAGCAGCAACCCGGCACCGAGGCCGATGGAGCGGTAGTGGATCGCCAGCAGGTGTTCCAGGCTCTTGGGTTCCTGCTCCGGTTGGAAGAACCAGCCCCGCCGGATCGACACGTCACACTCGGGCGGCAGGTAGTAGGACTCGGCGAAGTCGACACTCTGGGAGGTGTAGTTGTCGAGCTTGGTCCTGCTGACGACGTACTCCACCGGATCGCTGGCGAGGCCGTCCTCGTTGCCGACCCAGCGGATGGTGGGTCGGCCCATGTTGAACACCATCGCCTGCGGCTGCGTGCGGTGGACCAGTGCAGCGATGCGTTCCCAGTCGTAGGTGCGGCCCTGCGAACCAGCCCCGTCGAACCAGATCTCGAACAGCTCGCCGTACCGGGTGCACAACTCTTCGAGCTGGGCGGTGTAGAAGTCGTCGTAACGTGCAGGATCGCTGTAGCACGAGGCGTTGCGGTCCCACGGTGACAGGTAGACACCGAAGCCGATTCCGTGCCGACGGCAGGCCTGTTCGACTTCCCGTACGACATCACCCTGCCCGTCGCGCCAGGGCGAGGAGGCCACCGAGTAGGACGTGGTCGCGGTCGGCCACAGGCAGAAGCCGTCGTGGTGCTTGGCCGTCAGGACCACGTAGCCGGCCCCCGCGGCAGCAGCGGTGGCCACCCACTGGTCGGCATCGAGGTGCTGCGGGTCGAAGATCGCCGGGTCGAGGGTGCCGTCGCTCCATTCCAGCCCGGCAAAGGTGTTCAGGCCGAAGTGGAAGAACACACCCAGACCGGTGCGCTGCCAGGCCAGTTGGGCGGCGGTGGGCCGGGGAGCGGAGCTCATCACTGGTCGATCTCGGGGGCTGCTGCCGCCGCGAGCCACAGCTCCACCCCGGCCACGTGGATGTCGGCCCACGAGCGGGCCCGCTCGGCGTCGCGGTCCCGCAGCGCACGAATGATCTCGCGATGCTCATCGATGGTGCGGCCCACCGATCCCTGCTGGGTGTGACCGCGCCAGACCCGCGCCCGAACGGTCGTGTTGGCCAGGCTCTCCAACAGCGACGACAGGTACGGGTTTCCGGAGGCCCGGTTGATGGTGCGGTGGAACTCGAGGTCGGCGGCGACCAGGTCGCCCACCTCGGACTCGGGGGTGAGGCCGGCCATCAGCGTCGACAAGGAGTCCAGCTCGCCGTCGTCGATCCGCTGGCTGGCCAGCGCGGTCGCCGATGGTTCCAACATCCGCCGTACGGCCAGGGTGTCGAGCACCGAATGGTCCTGGCCCAGGTCGAGGACGAAACCGAGCACCTCGAGCAGGAGCTGCGGGTCCAGCGAGGTGACGTAGGTGCCGTCGCCCTGCCGGACATCGAGCACGCGGATCACCTCGAGCGCCTTGACGGCCTCACGGAGCGAGTTCCGGGACAGTCCGAGCCGCTCGGACAGCTGTTTCTCCGGTGGCAGTCGGTCACCGGGGCGCAGCTCGCCGTCGATGATCATCTGCTTGATGGCGAGAATGGCCTGGTCGGTGACCGCCATCGTGCGCCTCCTCCGCTCCCGTCGTCCCGCCGGGCGGGCGGAGACGCTACTCTCCGCGCCATCCTGCCAGACAGCCGTGCCTCCGCGGCGCCAGACGTCCGATGTAATCTGCCGCGGAGGCCTGTGGCGTAGTCACAGCCCGTCGGACCAGGGGAGAGATCATGATCAACTATGCGGTGGTCGGACTCAGCGACCCGAGGCACCGTGCCCTGTTGGCACCGTTCACCCGCAGACGTGCCGGGATCCGTCCGGTGGCGGTGGCTGACGCGAGGGCCGAGGCGGACCGAGACGCCCTCGAGGCACGGGATCGCATCGCCTCCGACGCCGGCGTCCCCGGATTCGCCGAGCCTGCCACGATGCTGGCCGAAGCAATGCCCAGCCTCGTCGGAGTGGCCGTGCCCACCGGGGCACACGATGTCGTGGTGGACGCCCTCGACGCAGGTGCCGCGGTCCTCGCACTCCCGCCGCTGGCTGGCACCGCCGCCGAGCTGGATGACCTGACCGCGCGGGTCGATGCCGGTGCTGCGATCACTGCGGTGCACACCTGGCGCGGTCACCAGACGAGCACGGTGGCGGCCGAACTGTTGGGTCGCGGGCACCTCGGCGCGTTGTCAGGGGTCGCACTCACCCTGGCCGACGGGCTGACCGAGCAGGAGGTCGCCGCAGCCACGTACGAAGTGGTCGACCTGTTCCTGGTCCTGAGTGGCGCCCGGCACGGGCAGGTGCGGGTGCCGGTCAACGAACCTGCAGTGGACGGTGAAGTCATGAAGTTGGAGGTCATCGCCGAGCTGGAGGATGGCCAATCGGTGCGCCTGGAGGTCTGGCAGAGCGCCGACTCCGCGGTGGCATCCAGCGCCCCGGGCGGTCCGCCGCCGACCGCGTACGCAGTGCAGGTGATCGGCACCGGCGGCACGGTCGAGTGGGATGTCCGGTCCGGTCGTCTCGTCTCGGCCATCGCCGATCGCGAACCGGTGATGTTGAGCTGTGGTGTTCCCGACCGTGAGGCCGACTGGGTGCTGGCCACCCTGGTCCGGGCCACGGATCGGCCGCTGACCGGCCCGGAGGCGCTGGTCAGCACCCGCATCCTGTTGCAGGCCAAGGAGTCCGAGAACTCCGGAGGACAGCCCCAGCCCTGGTGAGGATGCACGTCGAGGAGGTGCCGAGACCCGTGGCACCATGATGACCATGCGTCATTTCGACCTCGCCGTCATCGGTTCAGGCTCTGGCAACTCGCTGATCGACGAGCGGTTCGCCGACTGGGACATCGCCTTGCTGGACCGCGGTGTGGCTGGTGGAGTCTTCGGTGGCACCTGTCTCAACGTCGGCTGCATCCCGACCAAGATGTTCGTGCTCCCGGCCGACCTCGCAGCGAGCGGCCCCGAGGCGAAACGGCTCGGGGTGGATCTACGATTCGTGTCGGCCGACTGGCCGGCCATCCGGGACCGCATCTTCGGCCGGATCGATCCGATCTCTGCCGGTGGTGAGGACTGGCGTCGACGCAATGAGAACGTCACGCTCTATCGCGCCGAGACGCGCTTCGTCGGGCCCAAGCAGCTGGACACCGGAACCGGTGAGGTGATCACGGCGGACCGGATCGTGTTGGCGGCCGGCTCGCGTGCCGTGATCCCGGACTGGCCGGGCATCGACACCGTACGGGTGCACACCTCCGACACCGTGATGCGACTGGAGACGCTCCCGGAGACGATGATGATCGTCGGTGGTGGCTTCATCGCGGCCGAGTTCGCCCACGTGTTCAGCGCGTTCGGGACCCGGGTCAGCATCGTGAACCGCTCGGAGTTGCTGTTGCGACATGAGGATCGCGAGATCTCGCGACGCTTCACCGAGGAGATGTCCGAACAGGTCGAGGTGTTGGCGACGACCTCGGTCACCTCGGTCTCAGCACTCGAGGGCGACCGGGTCCGGGTTGTCCTGTCGAACGGCGAGACCCGTGACGTCGACGTACTGCTCGTCGCGACCGGGCGTACCCCCAACAGCGACACCCTCGACCTGTCCCGTACGGGGGTGGCCGTGGCCGACGACGGCTACGTGGAGGTCGACGAGTTCCAGCGCACCAGCGTGGACGGCATCTTCGCCCTTGGTGACATCTCGTCACGGCACCAGCTCAAGCACGTCGCGAACCACGAGATGCGTGTGGTGCAACACAATCTCCTGCATCCCGACGATCTGATGGCCGCCGATCACCGCTTCGTCCCGCACGCAGTCTTCTCCGAGCCCCAGGTCGCCGCCGTCGGCCTGACCGAGGACGAGGCTCGCGAGCAGGGTCTCGACATCGCCGTCGCCGTGCAGGAGTACGGCAGCGTCGCGTACGGGTGGGCACTGGAGGACACCCGCCACTGCTGCAAGCTGATCGCGGACCGTACGACGGGACAACTGGTGGGTGCCCACCTGATCGGCCCGCAGGCGAGCAGTCTGATCCAGCCGTTGATCCAGGCGATGTCGTTCGGTCTGGGGGTCAAGGACATGGCCCGGGGCCAGTACTGGATCCACCCCGCACTCCCAGAGGTCGTCGAGAACGCGCTGCTCGCTCTCGACGTGTGATGCATGCATGACGAGCCCTCGTGCACTCAGCATCGACAAGGGTTCGCCGCTCGCCTGAGCGACTCGCTCGCCAGGTCCAACAGATGGACGTGACCTGTCGTCCCGCGGTGCCCTCCTGAATAGTGATCATCGTGCATGCACAACAGGGACCCTTCTGGATGGCGATCGAGATCGACGGCGAGGTCCACCGCTTCGCGGTCACACCTCCGGACGCCCCTGCCGAGTGGACATGGCAGGTCCCCGGCAGGGCCGTCGAGTGGCGGGTGGAGTTCGGGATCGAACCCCACGCCTGGACCGTACGCTCGTCGCTGGTCAACGGTGGCGACCGGGCGCATGCGCTGGGGAGGGTCACGCTGCTCGGTGTCGACGAGCTGACACTCGGTGACGCTGGTGACACCGTGGCGCTGCTCCCGGTCGGCAAGCTCGGGCGCCAGTATTGCTACGCCGCTGAGGATCCCGAGCTCCCGCGAGTGTCGTTGACCCGGACCATGATGGCCAACACCACACAGGGAACGGCGCTCGACCTGGGCTTCGTCACCTTCCAGCGCTGCCAGACCGAGATCTGCTTCGCCGACGTCGGCGTCACTGCGGACGGCAGGATGGCGCTTCACGATGTCAGCGCGGACTGTGACTTCGCCGGCTGGTCCCTGGAGCCGGGGGAGTCGACCGTCACCGAGGAACTACGTGTGGCGTGGGGCGCCGACCCGTACGCGCTGATGGAGCAGTGGGCCGATGTGGCGGCCGAGCGGGTCGCACCACGGATCTGGCAGGACCCGCCGCTGGGCTACCTCGGGTGGTCCTGGACCGACGCCACCAACGGCTCCGAGTCCTACCAGGACGTGACGTTCGCCAACCTGGACGCGATCAACGAGCGGTTGAACGGGTTCGGGATCAACTACCTGTGGACCAGCATGAGCAACCTGGCCGGGAGCACCCCGGGCCGTTGGCTCGAGTGGAACGACCGCTGCATCCCCATGGGGCGGGAGAAGTTCCTGGCCGAGGTCGCGAAGCGAGGCTTCGTTCCCGGGCTGTGGGTCGGACCCTTCTATGTCAGCTCCGGGCTGCCGGAAGCCATGGAGCGGCTGGGCGATGCCCTGTTGCTCGACGAGGACGGCGCACCGCTCGTGGTCTGCCCGGAGTGGCGCCATGGCGACGCCGGCATGTTGCCGCGCGGCGAGCGTCCTGTGCTGTATGCCTTGGACCCGTCGCATCCCAAGGCCCGCGAGTACATCGCGGAGGTGTTCGGTGCCTACCGCGAGTGGGGAATTCGCTACTACATGGTGGACTTCCTGGAGGCTGGCGCCGGGGTGGTCGGGCGATTCCCGTACCGGGGTCACCACGACCAGTCGGTCGTGGCAGGTCCGGAGGCGTACTCCGGCTTCCTCCGGGAGTTGCACCGCGCGGCCGGGGAGGACACCTACCTGCTGAGTTCGACCGGGCCCACCCATCACAATGCCGGTCTGGTCGACGGGGTCCGGGTCGGCAACGACTTCGGCGAAGGGCGTCCGATCTCGCCGGACACCTTCTTCTACCCGGCCAGCTATGTCGTCAACGGGATGGACTTCTGGACCGGACCCCAGTACTGCCTGGTCAACTGGGGTGCGAACTTCCACACCCATCGGCGGCTGTATCTCAATGACACCGGCAATGTGTTGACCGTCGATCGGCCGGTGCCGCTGAGTCACGCTCGAGTGGCCGCCACCATCCACGCAATGAGCGGTGGTGCCACGATGCTCGGTGACGACATCCGCCGCATCACCGACGAGCGCCTGCAGTTGATCAAGAAGACCTTGCCGCGGCCGGAGGAGACGGCTCGTCCGTTGGACCTGTTCAGCTCGCTGCACCCGATCGGTCCGAGGGTCTTCTGGAGGCACGTCGACGGCGTCGGCGGCTCGTACGACGTCGTGGCCCTGTTCAACCTCGGTGACGAGCCGCTGCGCGTCGACCTCGACCCGTCCACGATGGGACGGTCGGTCGAGGATTCCCTTCTGGTGTGGGACTTCTGGAACGAACAGTTCCTCGGGGTGCGTCGCGGCAGCTGGACTGTGACCGTCGACCCGGAGTCGGTGCGCGTGTTGCGACTGACACCCTGCGAGGGCCGTCCGACGGTGGTCGGCACGGACCTGCACGTCCTGATGGGCGAGGTGGAACTCATCGAGAACACCTGGAACGCCGCAGACCGGTCGCTCACCATCGGCGTACGGCGACCGGCGGGCGAGCGAGGCACGGTGTTCGTGTGGGCTCCCGACAATGTCGCCGTGACCGACATCGACGAGCTCCACATCGCCAAGGAGCCGCGAGACAACATGCTCGTGATCGGCGTGCCGATCGATGTCGGCGACGAAGGCGTGATGCAGCGCTCGATACGCTTCACGCCGTTGACCGAGGTACTCGACATGACGACACTCGATCTCGCCTGACCCCGCTCAGCCGCAGCTTCCACAGATGCCGCTCAACGGCATCTCCATGAAGCACGTCTGACAGATCTGTCCGCGCCGAGCTTCGGAGCGGGTGCCACCAGGCACGGACGCTGCGCGGTCAATGCGGTCGAGCGCCCATGACGCCGAGCCTATGCGCGGCTTCGGGGAAGGTACGGTCGATGTCCTGGGCCGGCGGTTCACCGTTCCTGTTGACAGGTGTCGCTGGGGACGAAGCGAAGAACCTCTCGTGCAAGCGTCGTGTCGACGGCTGCCTGCCGCCCGGGGATCGGCCGCCGCCGCGGCACGTTCGGGGCGTACCGGTCGAGCAACGTTTCGGTGGGTTCGTCCATGTAGGTGTGGTCGGCAGCGAGGGCGAAGACCGAGGCGCCCGTCACCGGCGCGACGAGACTACGCAGGACCACCCGCGCTGCATCATCGAGAAGGAGATAGGACCAGCCTTCACGCACCTCCTTCTCGCTGGCATTGGCTGCGAACGACGGCAGCCATTCGGGACGGAGCACAGCGGGGAACCGGAGGGCGATCACGGTCATGTCCCAGCGCCTGGCCGCCATCTGTGCGGTCATCTCGTCGCTGCGTTTGGACAATGAGTAGGCGTCTTCCAGATCGGGGGGCAGCGCCTCGTCAATCGGGTAGTACGCAGGGAGCGGGCGATGCCGATTGAACGGAATTCCGGTGGCGTTGATGCTGCTGGCGATCACTGCCCGCCCGATTCCGTGCTCTCCGGCCTGGGCCAGTACGTTGAAGGTGCCGTCGGTGTTGTTCCGGTACACCTCATACGGCGTTCCGAGGGTTGGATTGCCGAGGGCAGCGAGATGCACGACGGCATCCATTCCCTTGACGGCCGCGGACACGTCGGTCTCGGAGGTGATGTCACCGGTCAACGCGGTGAACGGAACCCGTGCTCGCCAGTGCTGGGACAGGCCGGTGACCTCGACCCCGTTCGCCGTCAGTGCCGAGCACACCGCGGAACCGATCGTGCCGTCCGCTCCGGTGACCAGCACCCGACGGGGCAACTGCGTGACGGTGTCGGGGCCGTCGACCATGCTCACCTCACTGCCCGTCGCTGACTGGAGACATCACCCGGAACAAGCTCGGGTTCTTCGCGCTACCGACGCCGGATCCCCACTCCAGCCAACCGCGACGCACACCTGTGTCGTTGTCGTTGACCAGGAGGGAGATCCCGAATGCCGTGGTGGGTCTGCCACTGAAACCGAGGGAACTCCAGGGGATCCTGGCCTCGTAGGTGGTCGTGGAAGCGGCCTCGTCGCGTGCCACGGCCGCTGTGGCACCCGCCGTGATCGCGCCTTCGCCCACGCCGTGGAAGGTGTAGACCTCGGGCCCGGAGGTCGTGTCGCCGAAGCCGATCTCGGTCACGGTTGCAGCTGGGTTGGGGAGTTGCGGCGTGATCGCGACCTGGATGCTGTCGTTCTCCCACAACGACATCGGTGAGGTGGCCGTACGGTGGGCGTCGTCGGTGATCTCTGCCGTGACGATGAGCGCCCCGTCCTCAGCCGTCAGCCGGACCGTACCGGACAGGTTGTCGGCCCCACCCCACGCGCTGGCGGACTTCACCCACACCGCTTTCGTGGCCAGGTCGATCGGCGGGAGCACGGCGGCCCCGTGCTGCTCGAGGGGAGCAAGGCCCACGGCCCCCGTCAGATGTCGAGCGGTCCCGCCCGCCACGAGGTCCACCAGGTAAGGGCTCTGGTCCCAGAGTCCTGCCGCGTCGAGCGGTAGGGAGCCGAGCACGGCGGACTTCAGCGGGGGCACCACGAGCGGCTCCGCCAGCCTTCCCGTCGCCTCACCCACGCTCCACTTCGCCCCGGCCTCGACGGTCAGATCCGTCGTGGCACTGTGGTTCGTGATGTTGACGACGGTCGCGGCCTGGAGAGGATCGACTGAACTGACGTCGGGAAACACCTCGACCGACAACCGATCGGTGACTTTCACTGTGAGCTGTCCGATCGCGAACGTGCGATCGCCTGCCGACAGTGTTGCCCGGATCTCCTCCTCTCCGATGCCAGCACCGGGAAGCCGCACCGTGACCGTCTTCCTGCTGTCCGGCGGCACGATGACCTGCGAGGTGATGCCCTGGACATCGAGGGTGAGGCGACCGGACATCTTCACGCTGCCTGCGGACTGGCGGTCGATGGTGACGTCAACCGAGATGTCTTCGCCGTCGATCGCCGGGCCTGATGGCTCGATGGTCATCAGGGGCTGCTCAACCGCCTCGACGGTCTGCACCGTGCCACCTGACACGTACAGTGGCGAGCCGTCGAGCTGGAGCTCGGCACCGCCCCTCGCCAGCGTCCAGGTCTTCCCGTACACGTCGGTCACGGTCACGGTGCCAGTGCTGACGATCTGCACCGTGGCATTTCCCTCGGCCCACAGGACCCTGGTGGTGCCGCCGCCGTCGGCATAACGATAGGAGTGGACGCCGTCGGCGACCTCGTCCGCGCCCTGGAAGGTCGCCCCGGCCAGCGTGCGGACCATCACGGCCTGTGCCATCGCCGCGGGCTTCGGCGCTGCGCCGGCAACGGTCGCCGTGGGCTGGGTGAGCAGACCGAAGTTGTGCTCGCGCTCGGCGGGATTCGTGCCGTCGTTGAGCAGGTCGTACCAGTACACCCGCTCCGCGCCTTGGCTCTGAGCCAGCACGTTCATGCGGACGAGGTAGTCGGCCTGCTGTGCCTCGGTCGTGCCACCGCCGACCTGCGTCGGCCAGCCCATCTCGGTGAGCCACAGCGGAGTGTCGTGCCCGGCCGCGGCGATGGCGTTGTTGAGCGCCTGCAATTCCGGCACCATGCCCTCAGGTGTTGACGGATACCGGTATGGGTGGATGGAGAAGGCATCCATGCTGTCCAGCGCTCCGAGGCCGATGAGCCGGGTGTTCCAGTCCACGACGGCACCGGCGGTGCTCGGTCCGCCAACCTTGACGTCGTTGTAGTCGGCACGCACTCGCGAGGCCGTCGCCGCCAGCAGCGGCAGGTAGCACTCGGGGGTGGTGCCGCAGGCGAAGTTGTTGAAGCCGGGGTGGTTGAACTCGTTCCAGACGTCCACGGCCTCCACGATGGCGCCACTGTCGCGCAGCAGGCCGACGAGTGCACTCACGTACGCGGCGTAGGCGGCTCGGTTGGCGTCGGTGTCGGGATCACGACCATCGACGCTGTGGAAAGGGTTCCCGTACGCGGCCACCGGCATGAGGTCGATCCCCAGCTCGCCGGCCATCTTGGCGTAGACCGCCTTCGCAGGCAGGACGTACTGCCCGGGGCTGGTCTCGACACTGCCCCAGGTGATGTCATCCCGGATGTGGGCGAAGCCGAGCTTGCGCACCTCCTCCAGATGCGACGGATCCCAGCTCTGGCCGAAGTGTGTTCCGACGCCGTACGGAGAGTCGGCGCCGATCGCGCCGGCGGGGAGCTCGTCGAGCACGGCGAACGTGGTGCTGACCGCTGACGGTGAGCCGTCCACTGTGGCGGTGGCCTCGAAGCGGTAGTAGCCCTGCGGCAACGAGGAAACATCAATCTGGGCGTGGGCGTCGACGACATTCGCCGTTCCCTGGGCCACAGCGCCGCCGTCGCGATCCGTGATCGTCCACGCCACCGTGTCGGCCTGCGAGTCGAGTCGGAGTGTCCCGGCACCGGTGTCGAAGAGCAGCGTGGTGTTGGTGACCGCAAGATCAGCCGTCGCCGCGAACCGTACGCTCACCTCGGCTACGCAAGCCTTCTTGGCCGGCGAGGAAGCACCGATCCGGAAGTCGGAGCCCCCGTTCTGTCGATCCTTGAAGTTGATCTTCGGAAGCACGAAGTGGTGGGTCTTCCACGATCCGCTGCCACCCATCGTGACGGTCTCGGCCTGCTGGTAGGCATTGCTCTCGGCGTCGTACTGGATTGAGAGCGCTCCTGCTGGCTCGTCGAAGTAGGTGACGTCGACCATGGCGTAGTGCGCCCCTGCGGGGATGCGCTCCGAGTGGACGTCGAAGTACAAGAAGCTGTTGCCCGGGCTCGTCGCCCGCCAGCAGGCGCGGCCACTGACGACATCCGAGTTCCGGGCGATGTCCTTGTCGGCATCACCGGGATTCCCGTCCATGCCGTTCCATTGCGGGACAGCGCCGAGGACGGCAGAGGCATCCGCGGACACCTCTGCTCGCGCGGGCGCGGTCGCGATCATTGTCGTCGTCGCGACAGCGAGGACGGCCAGCAGGCTGAGGAAGCTCCGCCAGGCGGAGCGGACTTGTGTCTTCACTGTTTGAACTCCAGTCTTCGTTGACCACCGTGGTCGCAGTGGCGACCACGACTGTGCTCACCACTCCGCGAGGGAGCCATCAGGCATTCGGCACAGGGGTGAGCGCCATGCATGCCCGACTCGGTCAGCCTTGCGGACCGCGGCCTCGTCGACCTCGATCCCCAGGCCCGGTGCCGTCAGCCGGGCGACGTGACCATCGGAGACGGTGAACACCGATGGATCAACCAGATAGTCGAGCAGTTCGTTGCCGCCCGAGTGGTAGTGGATGCCGAGACTCTGTTCCTGAATGAGGAAGTTCGGCGTCGCGAAGTCGACCTGCAGGCTCGCTGCCAGCGCGATCGGGCCGAGCGGGCAGTGCGGCGCAAGGAGCGCGCCGAAGGTCTCCGCCAGTGCGCCGATACGTCGTCCCTCCGAGATGCCACCGGCGTGACACAGGTCGGGCTGCACGACGCTGACCCCTTGGTGGAGCACAGGCAGGAACTCCTGCCTGGAGTAGAGCCTCTCGCCGGTGGCGATCGGTACGGTGGTTCGCTCCACGAGATGTCCCAGGTGTGCCGTCTGCTCGGGTACGAGAGGCTCCTCGATGAACATCGGGCCGTACGGCTCCAGAGCTGCGATCAGTCGCGGTGCACTGGGCCTGGTCACCCTGCCGTGGAAGTCAACCGCAAAGTCGCGCGTCGGCCCCAGCACGTCCCGCGCAGCCGCGGCGTTGGCCACCACGGCGTCCACCTGTGACTGGTCGACGATCGGCTTGAGCTGTGTCCCGACGCCCATCTTGACCGCTGTCAGCCCCAGTTCCAGCTGCGCACTGACCTGATCGGCCACCTGACCGGGATCGTCGCTGCCGACCCAGCCGTAGATGCGCACCCGGTCCCGAACCGGCCCACCGAGCAACTCGTGCACCGGTGCGTTGCGGGCCTTGCCTGCGATGTCCCACAGGGCCTGGTCCAATCCGGACACCGCGCTCGCCAGGATGACACCGCCGCGGTAGAACGTCGACCGCGTCATCGTCTGCCAGTGATCCTCGATCGCCAATGGGTCCTGGCCGATGAGCAGTTCGCCCAGTTGATGCACACAGGTACGTACGACCTCGGCGCTGCCTTCGGCGACCGGCTCGCCCCAGCCGACCAGGCCGTCATCGGTCTCGATCCGGCAGAACAACCACCTCGGCGGCACGAGAAAGGTCTCGACACGTGTGATCTTCAAGAATGGCTCGCTTCACTGTGTGGGTTCAGACTTCGAGGAGTCGTTCGAGGTGTCTCAGCTCAGCGAGCGGCGTGGGCCTCCTGGTACTCCTCACGAATCTTGTCGCCGCCGTTGGCCCGCCAACGATCCATTGCCGCCGGCCACTGTGCGGGATCGATGCGTCCCAAGGTGACCCCATTGATCTGGTCGGCCGCCTCGCGGTCGATGGCCGGTCCCTTGGCGATGGCGGTGGCGGAGTACAAGCCCACGGAAGCATCCACCACGCCACCGGGGACGGCGCCCTCCTGGACCTGGTAGAGGTCTTTGGCTGCGTCGGGCTCACCGGGAAGGTAGACCGTGGGCGCCGCGCTGATCACGGTGCTCACCGGCGAGGGGGCCTGGGCGCGTTCGTCGTCGGTGTGCAGGTCGTTGGTGAACGCGTGCTCCTTGGTCCCGAACGGCGCAGCCCAGTAGTCGAGGGCGCGCAGCAGCTGCTTGATTCGGTCCGGCTCGGCCTGGGCGATCCCGGAGAACTGGAATGGCTTGGTCAGCAGTGGCTGAGCAGCGGGGCCGCCGCCGTCCCAGCGGGGCAGCGGGAAGGAGGTCGGTGCGGAGTCAGGATAGGTTCGCAGCAGGAAGGGCCAGACTGCATAGCTGGCGTACTGCAGCACCATGCTGCCACTGGCGAATCCGGCCTGCTGGTCCACCCCAGCGGCGGCGTCGGGGTGGAAGACCTTGTCGTCCAGGTACATGGCGCGCGCCTGCTCGAGGGCAGCAGCGAACTCGTCGGTCTCCCACATGTGGGTGAACACGCCCTTGTCGTCCACGGCCCAGCCGTTCGGGCCTCCCATCATGCCAGCGATCATCCCCGCGAAAGCTGCCGGACTCTGGCCGATGGCCCAGCGCTGGGCGCTCGGCCTGGTCACATCGCGGCACAGTGCCCGGAAGTCCTCTCCGTTGGTCAGCGTGGGAGAGCCGGCGTCGCGGAAGGCGTCGGAGCGAATGATGGGGATGTTGCCCAGCTTGCCGCGCACGATCGGCAGCGTGTAGATGCGGTTGTTGTAGACGCTGGAGGTCCACGCCCAGGTGGGGAGCGCGGCGAGGTTCGGATAGTCCGCGACGGCATCGCCGCTGAGGTGTTCGGTGAGATCAGCGAACCGGCTCTCCAGCACCTCCGGCAGGCGAGGGATGTTGGCGAGCTGAACGATGTCGGGCAGATCCTGCCCGGCAATCATCGTCTGCAGTTTCTGCACCTGCTCGGTCGGGCTCGGCACCGAACGGAAGTCGAGGACGGCTCCACCCATGTCCTCGGCAATCCGTTGCCACAGAGGATTCTTCGCGAACGGGACGACGGCCTGGGCCTGGGTCCCGAACACCGAGATCGTGGTGCCCTTGGGCACGGCCGGGTCGGCGACGCTGGCGGGGCGGTCCTTGGGGTAGGTGAGGTAGGCCGCCATCAGGTCGATGCTCCCGGGCAGATCCGGCTTCGGTGCCGTTGGTGAGGGGATGTACGTCGGCAGGGGGACCCGGGTGTTGGGTGTCGAGGTCGTCTGGCTCTCCTGATCAGGCGTGGTCGTGGAGCAGCCGACGACGGCGGCGGCAGTCCCCAGGGCAGCCGCCGCGAGGGCGGTCCGGCGCGAGAACGTGGTGTGCAACATTGGACTCTCCTCAGCGTTGGCTTCTGCCAGTCAAATCGAATTGGATCCCTTGGTGCATGCACAATACTTGTGTGATCGAGACTCTGGCAAGGCCAATCCTGAGATGGGCCGGTGGTGGCGGCATCGATGCATGCACGACTAGGATGGAGGCAGCGTTTCCAGCACCCCAGGAGGGTTCCCAGAATGACGTCCACCTCAGCGGCTCCACCGGTCCCCCTCAGGGGCGAGGTTGGAGTTCTGACCTGCCACGACGTCCGTCATCACGGTGCGGTCGGTGACGGCCGAGCCAAGGACACCGTCGCCATTCAGTCGGCGATTGACCACTGCGCTGCCGCGGGTGGTGGTCAGGTGGTGGTGCCGGCGGGCACCTACGTGTGCGGAACCCTGTACCTGAAGGACAATGTTGATCTTCACCTGAGCGGTGGGGCGCGGATCGTGGCCTCACCGGACCGGGTGGACTACAACGACGACCGGGTCTTCGCCGAGAACGTCGTCTTCGACGAGCAGGTGCCGGTGACGGGCGCTCATCTGATCATCGCCCACCGAGCGCGGAACGTCTCGATCACCGGGCCGGGCTGCATCGATGGCAACTCGTCGGCCTTCCTCGACTACGGCCAGGACGAACACGGCGCAGATCATCGCGCACGACCACGAGTGTTCGGCAGTCGTGGCTGGCGCCCGGGACAACTCGTGTTCTTCTGCCGAACCAGTCAGGTTCGGATCGTCGATGTGGAGATCGTCGATGCGCCGTACTGGACCTTGTTCCTGCTCGGTTGCGACGGCGTTCAGATCACACGGGTGCGCATCTTCACCCCGGCCGGCACGCCCAACGGTGACGGCATCGACCTCGACTGCTGTCAGGACGTGACGGTCAGTGACTGCCACGTCACCACCGGTGACGATGCGATCACCGTACGAGCGAATGCTGCAGCCGTTCCGGATCGACCGGTGAGCGAGAACATTGCCGTCACCAACTGTCTGCTCAGCTCCAGCTGCAATGCGATTCGGGTCGGCGTCGGGAGTGGCGAGATTCGCCACGTCCTGTTCAGCAACCTGGTCATCGTCAACACCCGACTGGCGATCAACGTCGTGTGCCGCTACAGCCGGGACGGCGACGAGCGTCCTGAGATTCCACCCGGTGCGAGCATCCATCACGTGACCTTCAGCGACATGATGGTCGACTGCGTGCTGCCCGTGACCGTCACGGCAGGTCCGGGCTCAACCGTGCCTGCCGCGCTCCACGACATCACCTTCACCCGCCTGCGGTTCCGCGGACAGGCCGGCTGCCATGTGGCCGGCTCATCGGCGGTCCGGGCACACAGAATTTCCTTTGAGGATGTCGACTTCGAGTTCGCCGGCGGTTCCACCGACCTGACCTTGGTCGACCAGCTGCCTGACCTGCCGAGTGTGAACGGCTACGTCGGTTCCTCGGCTTCGGGGCAATCCGGTCCGACGCTTCCGGCCGCGATCTATGCCGTGCACACTGACGACCTTCGGCTGAGTCGTGCCCGGGTTCGCTGGGTTGAGCCGTCTCCGGTCTGGCGACACCAGTTCGCCTTCCGCGACTGCTCGGAGGTCGTCGTGGAGGACACGACCTTCGGCACGCCGAATCCCGAACTCGGACCGTCCGTTCTCGTCGATCGCGTCGATCGTCTCACCGTGCGACGCTGTGACTCCGAGCTTGACGCAGCGAGGCTGCTGGGCCATGTCTCGGGATCGTCACCAACCGTGATCCGGTCCATCCTCAGCAGCTTCGGATCGTCGGATTCCGGAACCGAGACGGCGGAGGTGCGCTGATGAAGATCATCCAGATCGAGACGATCACCCAGATCCCCGACATCCCCGCGTTGAGCTTCGTCCGGATCCACACCGACGAAGGAGTCGTCGGGCTGGGGGAGACGTACTACACCCCCGAGTCGGTGGCAGCGTACGTGCACGAAGTGATCGCCCCGGTGATCATCGGCCGGGATCCGTTGACCGACGGTGGAATCTGGGACGACCTCCACGAACGGTCGGCCCGGCGGGGCGGTGGTGGCACCGACATGCGCGCATTGTCGGCGGTCGACCTGGCGCTGTGGGACCTACGCGGCCAGGCACTGGGTGTCCCGGTCCACACCCTGCTCGGCGGTTCCGAGAAGCCGGCCGGCGTGACGGTCTACAACACCTGCGCCGGCACCACGTACAGCTCCGGATCTGCCGTGGGCAAGGGAACCTCGTCGGACGGCGACGACCTGTGGATGGCGCTGAACGCTCCCGGCGAGTTGGCGACACAGCTGGTCGAGCAGGGTTACACCGGGATGAAGGTGTGGCCCTTCGACGCCTATGCAGCAGCCGACCACGGCCGGCGGATCGACCCGGATGATCTTCGCGCCGGAGTCAAGGTGATCGAGCAGATCCGTGACGCCGTGGGCGACCAGATCAACGTCATGATGGAGGGGCACGGCTTCTGGCACGTCGATCCGGCGGCCCGAATCCTCAACGCTGTCGCCGATCTTGACATCTTCTGGGCCGAGGACATGATCGTCGCCGACGACCCGGAGACGATCGGCGCCCTGGCTCGACGCACCGAGGTCCCTCTGGCGGTGAGCGAGTACCAGATGGGCCGATGGCAGTACCGCCGTACCCTGGAGACCGGCGCGGTCGGGTGGCTGCAGCTGGATCCGTCGTGGTGCGGCGGCATCACCGAGTCACAGCGGATTCTTGCGCTGGCCTCGTCGTACGGCGTCGTGGCCGGCATGCACGACTGCACCGGTCCGATGAACCTGTTGGCCGGGCTGCACCTGGCCCACGCGAACGGGATCGTCGGTTACCAGGAGACGCTGCGTAGCTTCCTCGGCGAGGTCTACCCCCGGCTGGTCGACGCGACCTTCACCGTCACCGACGGAAGGCTCGCCGCGCCCCAGCGGCCCGGGCTCGGTGCTGCACTAAGCTCCCGACTGCTGGACGATCCGCGGGTGGTCCGCCGGAGCACGACGAGCTGACAGGGAGTGACATGGCGAGGGCACTGAGGTCCAAGGCTCTCGATGCGCTGCTCTACTCGATCCAGTGCGGGCAGCTCAAGCCGGGCGAGACCTACAAGACCGAGGACCTCGCCAGGGAGTACGGGGTGTCACGAACCCCCGTACGAGAGGCCTTGGCCGAACTCGAGGCCAAAGGGCTGGTGCAGGTCGTTCGGGGGCAGGGGTTCACGGTCTCCGAACAGTCCCCCGACGATGCTCGGCACGTCTCCGAGGTTCGCCAGATCCTCGAGATGTGGGTGATGCGACGTATCGCCGGGCGACTGACCGACGACGAGACCGCCGAACTGGGCGAGCTGATCGCGGAGGTCGAGGTGGCTGCCCAGGCCGATGACCTGGTCGCCTACCAGGCAGCGGACGGCGCCTTCCATGCTCGCCTCGCAGAGCTGGGCGGCAATCCTCGCCTGGTCGGGATGCTGGACGACCTGGCGCACGCCCAGTACTTCCCGCAGATGGCCGAGATGGTGGCCGCCCACGAGCTGGTCGCCCGCAACGAGGAGCACCGCCAGATCGTGGCAGCGCTCGTCGAGGGCGACGGCGAACTGGCCGCCCTGCTGATCCACCGGCACCGCCGCGTCCGAACCTGACTCTGCCCAGAGGTGTCCTGGTGAGTGTGCTTTTGTCATACTCAGGAGGCCAACCATGGCGGTACGCAAGGTAGCCATCACCCTGCCCGAAGAGCTGTACGACTTGGTTGAGCGGGCCCGCGAGGTCGCGCACCGCACTCGGTCCGAGGTGATTCAGGAGGCGATCCGCACTCATTTCGGCGAGGCAGTCTTTGTTCCCAGTGAGGCTGAGCGGCGCGCGTTGCTCGAGGCGCTGGACGAGGTCGACAGTGGCGCGGGAGGTCTCCGATCCTGTACTGACGTGCGAACCGAGCTTCGGGCAGGTCAGTGAGTATCCAGTTCGCCTCTTCGGCTGCAACTGATCTGTGTGAGGCCATTGACCGCTACCACGGCATCGATCCTGAGCTCGGCACAACCTGCGTGTGCTCCACAGCCGGGCTGATCATCGAGGGGTAGTGGATCCGGGCTGACCGCACACATCCTCCGATGCAACCATCCCGACCCCACCTGACGTTTCCCTTCACGGGACCCCTCTCGCAGGGGGCACCCGCCGTTGGCGGGTGGCAGCCGATACCGTCAGCTGCGAGGCGATCATCTGTGATCCCCACGTACTGACCGACGACACTGGGAGGGCCGAGCACGGTGGTCGAGGAGCATCACGGGCTGAGCCGCAGGGGGCTGCTGGCCGTGGGGACGGTTGGGCTGCTGGCCGCTTGCGGGACGAGCCCAAACCCGGCACCGAGTGCCTCGCCCACGGCACCGACCTCGGGCACGTGGTCGACCTCGGAGCCGACAGGAACCTCGAGCGCCCCGGGCCCGACGTCGTCCAGTCCCACCGCCCCGAGCTCACCGCCGTCGAGCCCCACCCGCACGTCGAGCGGAGCTGAGACGCCCTCCTCGACCACGGGTGCCTGCGCAAAGCTCAGCCGGGAACAGATCATCGGCCAGCTGCTGATGGCTGGTGTCGCCTCGACCGGTGCGACCGCCAATCAGTTGCAGATCGTCGCCGACGTGCACGCCGGTTCGGTGATCCTGATGGGCAACACGAGCGCCGGGGTTGCCGGGGTCCGCAAGGTCACCGACCAGCTCCGGGCGGCCGACCCGGAGACTCCGGTCACCCTCCTGGTCGCCACCGACCAGGAGGGTGGTCTGGTGCGCCGGCTCCGGGGTGCCGGGTTCAGCGACATGCCGACCGCCGCCACCCAGGCCACCTGGTCCGACGCCACCTTGCGCAGCAGGGCGAAGACCTGGGCCGCCGAGATGGTCAAGGCGGGTGTGAACTCGCCGCTCGGACCGGTGGCCGATGTCGTACCGCCCGAGATCGGCAGACGGAACGAGGCGATCGGGGCCAACAACCGTGGTTACGGCGCCACCGCAGATCAGGTGTCGAGCAAGGTCACGGCCGTGGTGAAGGGGTTCCGTGACGGCGGGGTGGCGACGAGTGTCAAACACTTCCCGGGCATCGGCCGGGTGATCGGCAACACCGATTTCGGGACCAACATCCGTGACACCACGACGACGCGAACCGATCCGTTGCTGGCGGGCTTCGAGGCCGGCATCGAGGCCGGGACCGACATGGTGATGGTCGGCACCGTGATCTACACCAGGATCGACGCCAAGAATCCCGCCGCCTTCTCCCGTACGGTCATCACCGACATGTTGCGCGGCGACCTCGGCTGGCAGGGTGTGGTCATCTCCGACGATCTCGGGGTCGCCCAACAGGTCTCGTTCCTGTCACCGGGTGCCCGTGCGGTCGCCTTCCTGCGCGCGGGCGGTGACATCATCATCAACGTCGACCCCGCCACCGTTCGTACGATGGCCAAGGCCATTGCCGCCGAGGCGGCCAAGGACGCCGACTTCGCGGCCGAGCTGACGGTGAAGGCGGATCGGGTGCTGCAGCTGAAGAAGAAGCACGGCCTGAAGGTCTGTTGATCTCCACGCGCTCTTGCTATCATCGGTGATAGCAGGGAGGGAAGCATGGCATCGATTGTCGTACGAGATCTTGACGACTCGGTCAAGGCGGCGCTGGTGGCTCAGGCCACAGCTCATGGGCGCTCGATGGAGGCCGAAGTCAGGCTGATCCTGGGTCGTGCCACGGCTGCTGTCCGGTCGCAGAACATTGGCCTCGCGTTGCGTGACGTTGCACGCCGGTCCGGCGGTGTCGATCTCGAGATTGCCGAACGGACCGACGAAGCCGGAGTCGTGGACCTGTCGTGATCGTCCTTGACACCAATGTCGTCACCGAGACGTACAAGGCGTCGCCGGATGCTGGGGTGATGACGTGGCTGGAATCCGTGACGGGCACGGCCATCACGGCGGTCACGGCGGGCGAGATTCTGGCTGGCATCAAGATCCTGCCGCCGGGCCGACGCCGGTCGACGCTACTGGCTGACACCCTCGCGACCATCGACGAGTATGAGGCGGCTGGCCTCGTGCTCCCCTTCGACGCGGCGGCAGCTGATCACTACGGCGACGTGGTGGCGTCCCGGCGGCGCGCCGGCCGACCGATCAAGATCGCCGACGCCCAGATCGCGGCGGTGTGTCGTTCAGCCGGGGCCGTCGTCGCCACACGCAACGTTGCCGACTTCGAAGAATGTGGCATCACCGCCATCATCAACCCGTGGGACCTGCCTGGCGCCATGCCGTGATCAGGCGTCGACCTTCAGGTCCTTGAGCGCCTGACGCGCCGGCTCGACCAGTTCCGGGGTGGTGTCGGGGATCGAGGCGTAGTACAGCCCGGAGCTGAAGTCGTTGACGTGGACCACCGCGATGATCATCAGCTCGCCCTTGGTCTTCAGCCCGGCGATGGTGAAGCTCAGGTGCGATTCCAGGATCCAGGCGTCGTGCCCGTCGATGGTGGCCGCCTTGCTCGACCTGTCCTCGCGAGTCACCACGGCGTTGCCGTAGAAGACGCCGACCACACACTTGGCGACGATCGCCGTCCCCTCCTCGGGAGAGAAGAACCCGTCACCGGCCATCAGTTCGGCCACCAGGATCGACGCCACCCAGGACGAGCCGGCGCCGTCGTAGTCCTCCTCGACCATCACCTGCTGCTTGGCGACATCGCGGCCGAACGGCACCCGGTTGTCCGGCTCGGGCGCGTCCCACGGCGACCCGAGGCGAGGGTACGACACCGGCCCGCCGTGCACCCGACCGTCATTGGGATGGGAACGCGGCGTGTCGATCAGCGTCGACTGGGGCGGGCACGGGTTCGGGGTTCCGGTGGCTCGGTTCTCGTACGGATTCTGCCCGAGCCCGCCGCCGGCGCCCGGGATGATCACCACGAACACCAGCACGACCATGGCCACCAGCGCGGCCAGCCCGATCAGGATCCACGGCAGGGGACTGCGTCTCCCCGTCGGGCCACCGGACGGTCCGCCGGGATTCGGCGTCTGCCCCGGTGGAGGGGCAGCCGGGGTCGGCGACACCGCTGAGGACCACTGGGAGCCGTCCCAGTAGCGATACATCCCGTCCTGGCCCCCGGGGTCCGGATACCAACCGCTCGTCCCAGCCACCCGTCGAGTGTAGTGGGGGAGCGGATGCCCATCAGCCCGGCGAATGCGGTTGACTGTCCGCCATGGCATCACCGAAGCACGAGCGTCTTCGCGAGGTCCTGCTCGCCGAGGTCCGTCGCCTGCAACCGCACGACATGCTGCCCACCGAGCGCGAACTCGCCGCCACCCACGGAGTCAGCCGGGCCACCATCCGGCAGGCGCTGGACCACCTGGGCGACCTCGGCCTGGTGTATCGGATCCAGGGCGCGGGCACCTTCGTGCACGGCACCTCGTACTCCAAGACGCTGCTGCTGACCTCCTTCAGCGAGGACGTCCGCGATCGCGGCATGGAGCCCAGCTCGCGATTGCTGGCGATCGCCGAGGAGCCCGCCGGGGACGAGCTCGCGACCGAGCTGGACATCACGCCCGGCGACCCGGTCACCACCATCCGGCGGCTCCGGCTGGCCGACGGGCAGCCGATGTGCCTGGAGACCGTACGGATCGCGTCGGCCAAGGTGCCCGAGCTGGACGAGAAGGACGTCACCGGCTCGCTGTACGAGATCCTGGAGGGCCGCTACGGGGTCCGGCTCACCCGAGCCGATCAGCTGGTCCGCGCTGTCGCCCTGGACAACAAGGACGCCGCCGCACTCGAGGTCGCACCGGGCTCGCCGGCCTTCGCCATCCACCGGGTGGCGCTCGACGAACGGGACCGCCCCATCGAGTGCAGCGACAGCATCTACCGCGCCGATCTGTACGACATGAGGTTCACGATCCGGCGGTGAACCTCCATTCCGGTGAGCAGGCGATCAGCCGAAGCGGCCGGTGATGTAGTCCTCGGTCGCCTTCTCGGTCGGGTTGGAGAAGATCGTGTCGGTCGGGCCGATCTCCACCAGCTGCCCCGGCTTGCCGGTCGCGGCCAGGTTGAAGAACGCCGTCTGGTCCGACACCCGGGCCGCCTGCTGCATGTTGTGGGTCACGATCACCACGGTGTAGCGATCCTTGAGCTCCTCGATCAGGTCCTCGATCGCCAGGGTGGAGATCGGGTCCAGGGCCGAGCACGGCTCGTCCATCAGCAGCACCTGCGGCTCGACCGCGATGGCACGCGCGATGCAGAGGCGCTGCTGCTGGCCGCCCGACAGGCCGACGCCGGCGCGGCCCAGGCGGTCCTTGACCTCGTTCCACAGGTTGGCGCCCTTGAGGGCCTTCTCGCAGGCGTCGTCGAGGAGCGACTTCTTCCTGACACCGTTGAGCTTGAGGCCCGAGACGACGTTGTCGTAGATCGACATCGCCGGGAACGGGTTGGGCCGCTGGAACACCATCCCCACCATCCGCCGTACGGCCACCGGGTCGACGCCCTTGCCGTACAGGTCGACCCCGTCCAACTCGACGCGCCCCTGCACCGAGGCCCCGACGATCACCTCGTGCATCCGGTTCAGGGTGCGCAGCACGGTGGACTTGCCGCAGCCCGACGGGCCGATGAAGGCCGTCACGCTGCGCGGCTGGATCGTCATGCTGACGTCCTGGACGGCGTGGAAGCTGCCGTAGTAGATGTTCAGGTCCTCGACGTTGATGCGCTTGGCCATGACGGGTTCCTCACTTGTCCTTGAGCTTGCCGATGCGGGCCACCCCGCGGGCCAGCAGGTTCAGCAGCATGACGATCAGGATCAGGGTGAATGCGGCGCCCCACACCCGGTCCGCGCCGGCGAACTGGGCGGCCGTGGTGCGGTGGGCGTTGATCATCGTCGGCAGTGACCCCATGCTGCCGTTGAACGGATCGAAGTAGAGGTTGGTCGCGTAGCCGACCAGGATCAGCAGCGGTGCGGTCTCACCCATCACCCGGGCGATGCCGAGGATGACGCCGGTGATGATGCCGGTCCGCGCCGTGGGGACGACGATCGACAGGATCGTGCGCCACTTGGGCACGCCGAGGGCGTACGAGGCCTCACGCAGGCTGTTCGGGACGAGCTTCAACATCTCCTCGGTGGAGCGCAGCACCGTCGGCAGCATCAGCATCACCAGCGCCAGTGCGGTGGCGAAGGCGGATCTCTGGCCGCCCATCATCGTCACGAACAAGGCGTAGATGAACAGCGCTGCCACGATCGAGGGGATGCCGGTCAGGATGTCGACGCAGAACGAGACCGCACGGCCGATCTTGGTGCCGCGTGCGTACTCGACGAGGAACACCGCGCCCAGCATCGCCAGTGGCACGGCGATGATCGTGCACATCAAGGTGATGACGATCGAGCCGTAGATCGCCTGCAGCGCACCGCCACGCGGAGAGAAGTCGACCGAGGAACCGAGCGGCTCGGTCCACCACTGCAGCGACGGCAGCAGAATCCAGCCGGCACCGTCACCGGTCGCCGCCTGGATGACGACACCCGGCTCGTCCGGCATGCTCGACTTGGTTCCGTAGGTGTTGAACTCCGAGCCGACGGCGCCGTAGCGACCACCCGGCACCCAACGCCACTGGTAACCCTCGGGAGCCTTGGCGTTGAAGTCGCCGCACGCCTCGGTGGCGGCCCGCACCTTCGCCGTGGTGTCGATGCAGACCTGGGTGTAGTCGGGCGGCATCGCCACGGTCAGCGGCGCACCCTTCACCGCGACGGTGATCAGGATCCAGAGCAGGGGAGCGAGGGCGAGCGCGGCAGCGACCCACACCAGCCCCTTCATCAGGCGATCGACGAAGGTGCGGCGGCCGGCCGGCCGGCCCAGGTCGAGCCGGACCTCGGGCGACTCGGGAACGTCCTCGACGGTAGCTGTCGCGGCACTCATGCCTTGGCCTTTCCACGCTCGGCGATCACGCGGGCAGCGGCGTTCACCACGAAGGTCACGATGAACAGCACCAGGCCGGCCGCGATGAAGGCACCCGTCTTCAGCGGATTGTCGAACTCCCCGGAGTTCGCCGCGATGGTTGAGGCGAACGTCTCGCCCCCGGCGAACATCGAGATGTCGATCGGGCCGCCGGCAGGCTTGGACAGGATGATCATGACGGCGATGGTCTCGCCGAGGGCCCGGCCGAGGCCGAGCATGGAGGCGGCGATCACGCCGCTGCGGCCGTACGGCAGCACGGCCAGCCGGATCGTCTCCCACTTGGTCGCGCCGAGGGCCAGGGCGGCCTCGACCTCGTCCCGCGGGGTCTGGGCGAACACATCGCGGGAAATGGCCGTGACGATCGGCAGGATCATCATCGCCAGCACGATCCCAGCAGTGAAGGCCGACCCGTCCGGCACCGCGAGGGCGGGGGCGAACAGCGGGATCCAGCCGAGGTGCTCGGACAGGAAGGCTGACACCGGCCGCAGGGCCGGGGCGAACGTCGTGATGCCCCAGAGACCGAAGATCACCGACGGTACGGCGGCCAGCAGGTCGACCACGAAGCCGATGCTGCGGCCCACGGCGGGCCGTACGTACTGGCTGATCAGCAGCGCGATGCCGATCGCGATCGGCACCGCGATCACCATCGCGATCACCGAGGTGAGGACGGTGGTCCAGAGCAGGCCAAGGATGCCGAACCGGAGATCGGCCGGATCCATGTTCCAGTCGTTGCTGAACAGGAAGCTGGACCGGTTGGCCACCAGCGCCGGCACCGCCAACCACAGCAGGAAGACGCCGACGAAGGCGACCACGACCACGATCAGGGCGCTGGAGGCGACCGAGGCCGCCAGCATCCCCAGGTCGCCGCCCTTGCCGGTGCTGGCACCCGCGATCACGCTGCGCCCAGACGGGTCAGCGGTCACGGCGACGCCGGGTGGAACGGCCTCATCGGATTCGTCAGTCGATCGCACGCGTTCTTCCGTCGTTTCGTTCCTCGTGGACACCTCGAACCTCCGGGTGGGCGGCGACGAGGATGGTCCCTCCGGTCTGGAGGAACCATCCTCGCACGCTACGGTCTGGTGTTCAGCAGGATCACTGCAGGGCAGCGATGGAGGCCTCGACCTTGGTGATCATCGAGGCGGGCAGCGGGGCGTAGCCGATGTCCTCGAGCTCGCCCTGGCCCTCCTCGCTGGCGAAGAAGCCCAGGAAGTCCTTCAGCAGCGCCGACTTGCCGGCGTCCAGCCCCTTGGAGCAGACGGCCTCGTAGGTGACGAGGATGGCCGGGTAGGCACCGTCGGGCAGCCCGTCGTACTTCAGCGACAGGGTGAGGTCGTTGTCCTTGCCGACGACCTCGGCGGCCTCGATGGCCTTGCCGACGGCCTCGGCGCTCAGCTCGGCACCGTCCAGCGTGGCGACCCCGAGACTGCGCTCCTGGGCGGCGCCCCACTCGACGTAGGAGAAGCCACCGGCGGTGTTCTTCACGGCGTCGGCCACGTCAGCGGTCTCCGGCTTGCCCTCGCCGACCTTGCCCTTCCACGCCTTGGACGGATCCTCGGTCCAGGCGCCGTTCGAGGCGGCCTTCAGGTACTTCGTCATGTTCTCGGTGGTGCCGGACTCCTTGGAGCGGAAGAACACCGAGATCGCCTGGTCGGGCAGGGTGGCGCCCGAGTTCAGCGCGGCGATCGAGGCATCGTTCCACTTGGTGACCTTGCCGTTGAAGATGTTGGCGATCACCTCGGCGGTCAGGTTGAGGTTGGTGACCCCGTCCAGGTTGTAGGTGAACGCGACCGGGCCGACGACCATCGGCAGGTTCCAGGCAGGAGCGCCGCAGCGTTCGGCTGCCTGCTCCATCTCCGACTTCGACTCGCCCTCCTTGGCCTCGGTCTTGAGCGCGGAGTCGGTTCCGGCCCAGTCGACCTGGTTGGCGATGAAGGACTTGATGCCGTCACCGGAACCCGGCGAGGAGTACTCGATCTTGGTGCCAGCACACTTCTCGGTGTACAGCGAGATCATCTTCTGCAGCGCCGACTTCTGGGCCGACGAGCCCGAACCGACGAGTTCGCCGCCCGGGCAGGCGAGAGCGGCGCCGGCCGAGCTGCTGGAGGAGGTGGAGGTGGTGGCCGAGTCGGTGGCGCCGCTGTTCGAGCCGCCCGGGGTCACAGGGGTGCCCGAGTTGCAGGCGGTCAGGCTGAGGGTGCCCAACGCCGCCAGCGCCGCGATCTTCGCGATTCGGTTCATCGACACGATGTTTTCCTGACGTGGTTGTGGGGTTCGTGGCCCCGAGACGTGGTCCACCATGCCGGTCTGCGCCCGATCTGGTGGGGCGAACCCTCCGTCCGCCATCGGGGCCGAAGCTAGGCCCGCGACATGTCCGACAGGCTCGCTGTAGGTGAACAGTGGGTGAACCGTTCCTGTTGAGCGAGCGGGCTGCGTCCGTGACACGGGTCAGGCCCCGACATCAGGGTGGCGGTGACGGACTGTCGGAGGTCTGGGTTAGCTTTCGCGATGTGACCAGCAGCGGTGTCCCCGCGGGCCGTCAACGCCCCCACGGCTCGTCCGGACAGGCGCCCGCCACCGTACCGGTGGTCGTGGCCGTCACCCAGGTCATCGCCTGGGGCACGACCTTCTACCCGGTCTCGGTGCTCGCCCCGGAGATCGCGGACGGGATCGGCGCTCCGGTCACGGCGGTCTCGGCGGCCCCCACCGTGTTGTTGGTCGGTACGGCGGCGATGTCGATCCCGACGGCACGATTCCTCACCCGGTATGGCGCCCGGCGGGTCACCAGCCTCGGCACCCTGATCGGTGCCGTGGGGCTGGGGCTGGTCGCGACGGCTCCGTCACTGTGGCTCTACCTCGCAGGATGGTTGGCCGCGGGGCTGGCCGGAGCGGCGATGCTCACCCTGGGAGCCCAGGTCTCGATCGCGGAGTTCCGTCCCCGCACGGCCCGGCGGGACCTGCGGCTGATGATGCTGGCCACCTGCCTGCCACCGGCGGTGTTCTGGCCGCTCACCCAGGCGCTGTCGTCGTACGGCTGGCAGACCGTTTTCGCCTGTTACGCAGGGTTGCTGCTGGCCGGTGCGCTCGCGCTGTTCCTGTGCCTGCCCCGGCAACGCGCCGTGTCGGCCGGTCCCGCCGACGACACGGCCCCGAACGAAGCTGGTCCGATCCCGGCCCGACCGATCCCGGGTCGGCGCCTGGTGCCCCTGGTGGCCGGCATCAGCCTCAACGGTTTCGTCAGCGGTGGCCTGCCGCTGGTGTTCATCCCCCTGTTCGTGGCCGCAGGACTCGAGACCGGACCGGCGGTCACCATCTCCTCGGCGCTGGGCATCATCCAGGCGGCGGCCCGAGCCCTCACCCTCGCGTTGCGGATCCCGGCGATCACCGAGGTCCTGGTCGCCAGCGGCGTGATGCTCACCGGGGTGTTGGTGCTGCTTCTGCTCCCGCACGGCGGCATTGCGGTGGCGATCGTTGCGGTGGTGCTCTTCGGCACCGGAGCCGGCATCATCGCCGTGGCCCGGGCCGTCCTGCCGTACGAACTGTTCGATCCGGTCTCGTACGCGCGGGTCTCCGGGATGATCAGCCTGCCGCTGAACCTGGTCTTCGCACTCGCACCCACGGTGTTCGCGGCGCTGCTGACGCGGGTGCGGTCTGGGCGGTCGCTCTCGCGGTCGCGCTCATCGGTGCGGCCGTCGGCTGTCTGGTCGTGCTGCGGGTCGAGACCGGCGGCGTTCCACGGCGCTGACGATCCGTGGTGGCCCGCCGTCAGTCCGGCCGATGCCACTCCTGTGCGACGGTGCAGCCGTCGGCGTCGAGATGGACGACGAGCGCCTCGGCGGTCCGGACCTTCCGCGGAGCGATCCCCAGCACCTCCAGGGCTGTCGGCAGGGCGGGCCGGTGCCCGCACACGACGGTCGGGACCTGGTCCCGTACGGCCTCGTCGCGGAGACGTTGCCAGGTGCGCCGATGCCGCACCGGATGCTGTTTGGCGGCGTGCTCGGTCAGGTCGGGTTCGACGGTGATGTCGGCGCCGTCGACATCGGCGTACGGGACCACGGTCCGCAGGCACCGCAGCCACGGGGAGCTGCGGACGTCGTCGATCCCGTAGGCGGCGAGCAGGCCACGCAGGCGCGCGGCCTGCCGTTTCCCGTACGGGGTCAGGGGCCTGGTGTGCTCGTCACCGGGCTTCCAGTCGCTGCGCTTGACGGCCTTCGCATGCCGCAGCACCACGAAGGGCAGGGTCGGCGGCTGGGCGACTGCCTGCTCGAGGACGGCTCGGTCATGGCGGTAGGTCAACCGATCCGACGCCTCGGAGACGCCGAGCCACACCACGGCGGAGATCTCCCCGTCGGGCGGCCGCAGCGTCTGGTCGGTCACGGTGGCCACCCAGTAGTCGACGACCTTGTCCGCCTTGCCCCCGCCCTTCAGCCGTACCCGGTAGTGGGCTCGGTCCAACGGGACTCCGAGACGGATCGCCAGCCCGGTCTCTTCGGCGACTTCCCGGGCGGCCGCTTCACAGGCGAGTTCGCCCGCCTTGAGTTTTCCCTTGGGCAAGGTCCAGTCGTCGTAGCGTTCCCGGTACACCAGCGCCACCTCGGGCTCGGACGGAGCCGATCGCAGCACCACCGCCCCGGCCGCCCTGATCGGGCCGGTGACAGACGACTTCTTGGCCATGCCGGGAAGGTCTCAGTCGAGGAGGGAGCCGCGGTGTCGACGCGCCAGTCGTTCGATCAGACGTTCCTGCATGTCCACCAAGGGTTTGCCCTCGGCGTCCAGCACGACAGGGGTCCAGTCGCCGTTGCCGTCGAGCTGCCACGATGCGGTGCGGTCATCGAAGGCCAGGTCGAACAGCCGCGCGATGTGCTCGATGTGACGAGGATTGCTGATGGAGACCAACACCTCGACCCTCCGGTCCAGGTTGCGGTGCATCAGGTCCGCCGAGCCGATGCCGACCAGCGGGGTCCCGCCGCCGGAGAACCAGAACAGCCGGGAGTGCTCCAGGAATCGGCCGAGGATCGAACGGACCCGGATGTTCTCGCTCATCCCCGGCACCCCGGGCCGGAGCGTGCAGATCCCCCGGACCCACAGGTCGACCGGCACCCCGGCCTGGGACGCCTCGTACAGCGCATCGGTGATCTGTTCGTCGACCAGTGAGTTGACCTTGATCCGGATCCGCGCGGGACGGCCGGCCTCATGGTGGGTGATCTCGGCGCGGATCCGGTCGATCAGTCCGTCACGCACACCGTGTGGTGAGACCAGCAGCCGCCGGTACTCGGTCTCGGCGGTCATCCCCGACAGCCGGTTGAACAGCCGCGCCACGTCCTCGGTGACGATCGGGTTCGAGGTGAGCACACCGACGTCCTCGTAGGTGCGCGCCGTCTTCGGGTTGTAGTTTCCCGTTCCCACATGGGCGTAACGGCGTAACCCTTCCGGTTCCTCACGGACGACCAGGGACAGCTTGCAGTGCGTCTTCAGCCCGACGATGCCGTACACCACGTGACAGCCGGCCTGCTCGAGCTTGCGCGCCCAGGCGATGTTGGCCTGCTCGTCGAAGCGGGCCTTGATCTCCACCAGCACCAACACCTGCTTGCCGGCCTCGGCGGCGTCGACCAAGGCATCCACGATGGGGGAGTCACCCGAGGTTCGGTACAGGGTCTGCTTGATCGCCAGCACATGCGGGTCGGCCGCGGCCTGCTCGATGAATCGCTGCACGCTCGTGGCGAACGAGTCGTACGGGTGGTGCAGCAGCACATCGCGTTGTTTCAACGCAGCAAAGAGATCTGCCGGTTGTGCCGTCTCGACCTCTGCGAGGTCAGGATGGGTGGTCGGCAGGAAGGCCGGGTACTTCAACTCCGCGCGGTCCAGGTCGGCCACCGCGAACAGGCCGCGCAGGTCCAGCGGTCCCGGCAACCGGAACACCTCGGCCGGGGAGATGTCGAGCTCACTGATCAGCAGCTCGAGCATCCGCTCATCCATGTCCTCCTCGACCTCGAGACGCACCGGCGGACGACCGATCTTGCGGCGCAGGAGTTCCTTCTCCAGGGCGAAGAGCAGGTTCTCGGCGTCGTCCTCCTCGACCTCGACGTCCTCGTTGCGGGTCACCCGGAAAATGTGGTGACTGATCACCTGCATCCCGGAGAACACCATGTCGAGATGGTGGGCGATCACGTCCTCCAGCGGGACGAACCGTCCTTCGGCGACCTGGGTGAACCGGGGGAGCACGGTCGGCACCTTGATCCGCGCGAACTGTCGCAGGCCGGTCTGCGGGTTCTTCACCAGGACGGCAAGGTTGACCGACAACCCCGAGATGTAGGGGAACGGGTGTGACGGGTCGACGGCCAGCGGGGTCAGCACCGGGAACACCCGCTCCACGAACAACTGCCGCAGTTGGGCCGTCTCGGCCGCGGTGAGCTCGTCGTAGCGCAGGATCGCGATCCCCTGCGCGGCCAGCTCCGGACGGATCACGTCGGAGAACAAGGTGGCGTGTGCCTGCGCCAGCTCGTGGGTGCGATGCAGGATCTGCTCGTGGATCTCGCGCGGCATCCGGCCCGAGGCGCCCGGAACCGCAACCCCGGCAGTGATCCGCCGCTTCAGGCCGGCGACCCGGACCATGTAGAACTCGTCCAGGTTGGAGGCGAAGATCGCCAGGAATCGGGCTCGCTCCAGCAGCGGAACACGTACCGTGTCGCGGGCGAGGTCGAGCACCCGGTTGTTGAAGTTGAGCCAGCTCAGCTCGCGATCCAGGTAGCGACCCGTCGGCTCGATCCGAGGCCTGGTTGACGGAGTGCCGGCGGGCACGGTCTGGGCAGCGTCCACGGCGGTCACGCGTACATCACATCACGGGAGATCTCGGCGAAGCCAGCACGGGTGTACAGCCCCAGGGCAGCGGTGTTGTCACCTTCCACGTACAGGTCGACGGTGGTGGCTCCCCGCTCGGCGAGGTGGGCCAGGCCGGCATCGAGCAGTGCCCCGCCGAGGCCACCCCCGTGGGCGTCCGGATCGACGCCCAGCACGTACACCTCGGACTCCTGCGGCGTCGGGTTGTCCGCTCGTGTCGGGGGTCCAAGGGGGTCGTCCCCCTTGCTGGGTGAGAGCTTCATCCAGTGGAATCCGAGGACTCGGGTGTCGTCGGTCGGATCCACGGCGAGCAGCAGGTCCTGCGGGTCGAACCACTCCTCGGCGAACCGTGCGTCCAGATCGGTCTGCGACATCGCTCCCTGTTCGGGGTGGCTGGCGAAGGCCCGGGCGTTGACGGCCAGCAGCGCCGCATCGTCGGCTCCGGGCCGGAACGTCCGGAGCCGGGCCGACGACGGCACGGCGCGAGGTGCCGGGAGGGCCGCCAGGGGTCGCGCCAACTTCAGCAACTGCCGTACGGGGGCCAAACCCCTCCGCGCCGCGAGGGCCTGGGCCGCCGCGGTGTCGCCGAAGGCCCACCACGAGATCGACGAGCCGTCGATGCCCTGTTCCGCGGCGTCGGCCAGCGCGGTCCCGTATCCGTGTCGCCGGTGCGCCGGGTCCACGACGAGTTGTCCGGTCGCGCGGCCGCCGGCGGACGCGATCGTGGCGTAGCCGACGAGTCCGGTCGTGGGCGTGGAGAGGGTCCAATGGCTTCGGTGCGGGTCGGGACGGCGCAGGCCGAGCAGCGCCTCCTCGTTGAGCGGCCCCACACCGTCGACGGCCGCCGCGCGGGCCACCAGCTGTGTCACGGCCGAAGCCAGTTCAGGAGTCGCCTCACCGGGGACGGGAACAGGAGGAACGCTGGCCATGGGTCGAAGCGTAGCGAGGGCGAACTCAGCCGGGCTCGCCAGCACCGCGATCGGGGGCGGCCACCAGCCGGTAGCCGACATTGCGCACCGTCTGGATGATCGACTCGTGCTCGGGCCCGAGCTTGGCCCGCAGCCGCCGTACGTGCACGTCGACCGTCCGGGTGCCGCCGAAGTAGTCGTAGCCCCAGACGTCGCTGAGCAACTGCTGACGGGTGAAGGCGCGGCCAGGATGCTGGGCGAGGAACTTCAGCAGTTCGAACTCGGTGTAGGTCAGGTCGAGCGAGCGGCCGTGCAGGCGCGCGGTGTAGGAGCCCTCGTCGATGGTGATGCCGCTCGCGGTGACGACCTCGCCCTCGCCGCCGCTGGCCAGCTGCAGCCGGAGCCGGGCGGCCAGTTCGGCCGGACCGATCTCGGCGAGCAGGAAGTCGGTGAAGCCCCAGTCCGGGGACAGCGCGGCCAGTGCCTCCGGCCCGACCACCACCAGCAACGGGCAGCGTGCCGCCTGGGACAGCACCCGGCAGAGGGCCTTGGCAGCGACCAGGTTGCGCCGGGCGTCGAGCAGCCACAGGTCGGCCTCCGGGGCCCGCAGCGCCGACGCGGCCTCTGCCGGGACGACGCGGACCAGATGGTCGAGCAGTCCGAGGGAGGGCAGGACCTCAGGCGAGGCGAGGTCGTGATCGGCGAACAACAGCAGACTGGCCACACTCACCCCCTCGACCCTCAGCTCGAACGATGGAGGCGACAATATCGTCATGGCGACGATCACCGTACGGTTCTGGGCCGCTGCGCGGACAGCGGCGGGTGTCGCCGAGGTGGCGGTCGAGGCGGCGGACTGCAGTGCGGGCCTGGACCGAGCCGTCGCCGATCGGATCGCCGCGGGGGCCCCTGAACTGGCTCGAGTGGTGGCCAGTTCCTCCTTCCTGGTCGACGGGGTACGGCGTGACCGCCTGCAACTGGCGGCCCAGCAGGGCCCGGCCGTGGTCGAGGTGCTGCCCCCGTTCGCGGGCGGCTGACCCACCCGTCGACCGTCCGCTGACCGGGTTGTCAGCCAGGTCACGGGTTCGTTGCATGATTCCCGCTCCGGTCCGGGTCCCGACTAGAGTGCGGAAGCGTGGCCGACATGTCCCGGCGCGCCACCGACAGGCCGCCTGACGAGCCCGCTGGAGTCCCTGACGCAGCGGCGCCGCTGGAACGTGCCCGTACCCAGGCCGAAATTGATGCCGAGATTGCGGCCTGGGGCGATGTGCCAGCCTGGCCGTCGACGCCGGTGGAACCGTCCGACCCGTACGGCTGGCTGTTCCGGACCGGGGCCCCGTCCGCCCTGGGGGGATCGTCGCCGATGGGCGACGCCCTGGGGGGATCGTCGCCGATGGGCGACGCCCTGGGGGGATTGTCGCCGATGAGCGAACCGTCCGACACCGAGGTACACAGCCCCCTCGCTGCGATCGGGTTCGGTGACGACGACGGCCCGGCCACCGAGCCGTTCGTCCCGTACGGAGTGACCCGCACGCCACCGCGTCAGCCGACGGCTCCAGCGCCCGCCGTCCGGCAGCCGGCCACCGCGCCACAGGTCGCCGGCCATCCTGCTCCGCCGGCCGGCCACCGGACCGGCCGGACCCGACGGACCCTGCTCACCGCCGCGGCCCTGGCCATCTGCGCCTCACTGGGCGCCGCCGCCACGCTGGTCGCGGTCAACATGCGGTCCACAGCGCTCCCGCAGGCCGGCACCAACCCGGCGACGGCGACGCAGCCGGCCGTGACCGGACCGACTCCCGGGACGCAGTGGTCAGGATCCACCGAGGCGATCACCGGGGTGACGGCGACGGCCGAGTGTGTCACCGCGCCAGGAGTCGATGCCGCCCGGAAGCCTGTCCGTTACGACCCGTCGAACCTCACCGATGGCAACTCGGCGACGGCCTGGCGTTGCGACGACGACATGAATCCGACGGTCACGCTCACCGTGCCGGCCGGCCGGGAGATCGCGGCGATCGGGATCATCAACGGTTACGCCAAGATTGACCCGGCCGACGGGACGGATCGCTACCCGCTGTACCGACGGGTGCTCGAGGTGCGGTGGACCCTGCCCGACGGCTCGACCGTGGACCAGAAGCTCGTGGACAAGAACGCCGACCTGCAGATCGTGACCGTACCGGTGTGCGTCAGCGGCACGATCACCCTCGAGGTGCTGCGGACCACGAATCCGAGCTCGAACTCGGCCGTCCGCGACGCCGTGGTGATCTCCGAGATCACCTTCCTGGCCCCGAAGGTCTGACCATCGCTCGGTTCATCCCTCGAGCAGCAGGGTGACCGGCCCGTCGTTCACCAGGTCGACCTCCATGCGGGCACCGAAGATTCCGGTCTCGACGTGCGCCCCGAGCTCGCGCAGGGCGGAGACGAAGGCCTCGACCAGGGGCTCGCTGACCGGACGGGGCGCGGCGGCGTTCCAGGAGGGACGGCGGCCCTTGCGGGTGTCGGCATAGAGGGTGAACTGGCTGATCACCAGCAACGGTGCCCCGACCTGCTCGGCGGACTGTTCCTCGGCCAGGATGCGTAGCGTCCACACCTTGGCCGCCAGGGTCCGGGCGGTCAGCTCGGTGTCGTCGTGGGTGACGCCCACCAGGATCACCAGGCCCGGGCCGGGGAGTCGGCCGACGACCTCACCGTCCACCCGGACCTCGCCGCGGGACGCTCGCTGAACCACCAGTCGCACCCGGTCACCGTACCGGTCTCGGTACTTCGGCTTTGTGACCGGTCGATGCGTCCCGACCAGGGCGCGGTGGGCGCCCTCGACGCATCGACCGGCAACTTTGCGGAAGTGCGTCCGCAGACGTCTCGGGCACCGGCCCGACCAGGAGTGCTGGCGCGCCCCGTAGACTCGCTGACGTGGATGCGGTCGGCTCGGTGGTCCTCGTCGCGGTCACCGCGGCGATCGGGATCGGCGCCCTCGTGGCGCTGGTCCAGCTGTGGCGACGCCAACCCGTGTACGAGGACGACCTGGTCGGCCAGGTCGAGGATGACCAGGACGACGAGGACACCGTGGCCCTGGCCGACACCCTTGAGCAGGACGGGGACGACGAGGAGTCCGACACGCCGACCCGGGTCCTGCATCGCCGCGGCTGACGGCTCCTCGAGGACCCTGCCCACCATCACCTGCCCACCACCGACTGGAGACGACCACCACATGTTCGAGATTCCCGAGGGACTGCAGCCCAACCTGCTCGGCCTGGCCTGGATGCTGGGTCGTTGGGAGGGCAAGGGCCGGTCGACCTGGCCGGACGAGGAGGAGATCGAGTTCGCCCAGCAGATCGACATCGCCCAGAACGGCGGCGACTACCTGCACTACCTCTCGCAGACCTTCCGGCTGAACGACGAGGGAGTGGCCGACGCCCCGCTGTCCATGGAGACCGGCTTCTGGCGCCCGCAGTCCGACGGTGAGGTCGAGGTCGTGCTCTGCCATCCCGACGGGATCGCCGAGGTCTGGTACGGCAAGATCACCGGAGCCAGGGTCGAGCTCGCCACCGATGCGGTGGCACGGACCAGCACCGCCAAGCCGTACCGAGCCGGACAACGGCTGTACGGCAATGTCGAGGGCGACCTGTTGTGGACCTTCGACAAGGCCGAGGGCGACCACGGTCTGCAGTCACACATGTGGGGCCGGCTGTCCCGGGTGGCGGTCTGATGATGTCGGCCGTCCGCGTGGAGTCCGGCCCGGACGCCGGTGCCGTCTGGCACCACGGCGATCCCTACCGTGAGCAGCGCACCCTTGAGGCCGGCCGCGGGTCGGTCGACCTGTCGCACCACGACGTGCTCACCCTGACCGGGCCGGATCGTCTCGAACTGCTGCATGCCTTGACCACCCAGCACCTGACGGCGCTACCGGCCGGACGCGGGACCACGGCGCTGGTGCTCTCACCGCACGGCCATGTCGAGCATGTGCTGTACGGCGTTGACGACGGGGAGACCTTCTGGGCGCGCACCGAACCCGGCGCCGCGGCCGCCCTGGTGGCGTTCCTGGACTCGATGAAGTTCATGATGCGTGTGGAGATCGCCGACCGCTCCTCGGAGTACGGCATCGTCTGGCGAGCGGGGGCCCCGGAGTCGGCCGCGCCCGACGGCGCCGTTGTCCGGGTGGGGGAGGACTCCCTGGGCGGGCACGAACTGTTCGTCCCCCGTGCGGAGATCGCCGGTCTGATTGACGATGACGCGGCCGGGACCTGGGCGTACGAGGCGTTGCGGATCGCCGCCGGCGTGCCACGTATCGGGGTCGACACCGATCACCGCACCCTGCCGAACGAACTCGGCGTGCTCGGCGTGGCGGTGCACCTCGACAAGGGCTGCTACCGCGGCCAGGAAGCAGTGGCGCGGGTGCACAACCTCGGCAAGCCGCCACGACGGCTGACCCGACTGCTGCTCGACGGTTCGGTCGACGCACTCCCCGAGGTCGGCGCAGAACTCACCCTCGACGGCAAGGTGGTCGGGCGGGTCGGCTCCTCGCAGCGCCACCACGAACTGGGTCCGATCGCGCTGGCGATGGTGAAGCGTGCCACCCCGGTGGAGGCGACCTTGGTGACCGGCGAGATCGCAGCGTCCCAGGAGGTGCTGGTCGATCCGGACGTCGGCCTGCATGTGCGTGCCCGCATGGGTTGAGCCTGCCTCACTCCAGCCTGATCCCCAGGTCGGCCGCCATCGGGCCGAGCAGGTCCAGCCCGGCCAGCGGGTCGGCCAACACGATGGTGGCTCCGCGCAAGGCGGTCAGACCGGTCACCCGGGCAAAGCTGCAGTTCCTCAGCCGCAGGCCCTTGACCCGTGCCTGCGAGAACGAGACCCCGGTGAGGTCACAGTCGACGAACTCGACCTCCTCGAAGGAACAGCCGGTGAAGTCCGCCCCGGTCAGGCTGCACTCGGTGAACCGGACACGCTTCAGCTTGGCGAACCGCCACAGGCTGTCGGCCGCCTGGGATCGTTCGAAGCCGACGTACTGCAGCGTCGCGCCGGACAGGTGCAATCCGCTCACCCGGCTGTCGGCGACCGTGACCCGGGTCCATCCGGACTCCTCGGCGGCCAGCACGGCCAGGTCGCAGGCGGAGAACTCGGTGTCGCTGATGGTCAACTTGCGCAGCACCGCACCCGACAGCGAGGTGCCGCTGAAGCGGCACTCCTCGATCTCGGCCAGGTCGGCCACGGCCCCGACACCACCGGGCACGGCGCCGTAGTCGGTTCCGGAGAGCACCGCGTCATCGACGAGTTCGAGCTCGTCGAGCGGTCGGGTCGCGAGGAGACGGGGGGCGATGCGGAACGCGAAGTCGACGGGCACGGGCCCAGTCTTCCAGCCACGGCCGACAGATTCGCCGCACGTTCGCTGGTCACCGGACAGATGCTTCGAACAAGAAATGTTTCCCTCGGAGGCAACCAACGGGCGACAATGGGCGTCTGACCACCTGGATCTGCTCGGGGAGATGGATGAGGAGTACAGGGTGAGCGACGGACCGCGACGCAGCGGCGGACCCGGTGTCGATGACGCCACCACGTGTGGCGACGCCGAGGTCGCCTGCTCGCAAGCCCCCACCCTGAAGATCTCTCCCGAGACCATCGCCTCGCTCCCCGGCGGTCGCCGGGTCGGTGTGGTGACCGCGGACGAACATCAGGTGGTGCTGGCCTTCGTCGGTGGGGACCCCAAGTGGGTCGGCGGCCGCGTGTTGCGCTGCGGCGAGTCCGTGCAGCGCGACGGTGTCACCCTCACCTACCTCGGCGCCACCTTCTGCCCGCGTGCCGAGGACTGGGTGGCCGAGGTGCGGTACGAGGCGCCCGACGAGCCGGCCTCGGTCCTCGGGTTCGTGTCACGGCTGACCGGGTGGTGACCCTCGACTCCGCTCACGAGGCAACCCGCCAGTAACCTGAGATCGTGAGTGCCGAGTCGATCAACGATCCCGTCGTGCTGGAGGTTGTCCGCAACGACTTCGTCGAGAGCGTCCACCATGCCCGGGTGGCCGTCACCGGCCCTGACGGGAGCCTGCTGCAGGCGATCGGTGACGTGGCGAGCCGGATGTTTCCCCGCTCGGCGTCCAAGCCGCTGCAGGCCGTCGGGATGCTTCGTGCCGGACTGGACGTGGCCGGCGAGCACCTGGCGTTGGCGGCGGCCTCCCATTCCGGGGAGGAGTTCCACCGCGAGGGCGTACGGACCATGCTTGCCTCCGTCGGTCTGGACGAGGCAGCGCTGCAGAACACACCGCTCCTGCCGATGGACCGCGAGGCCCAGATCGCCTGGATCCGGGCCGGCCACGGCCCCGAGTCGATCGCCGGTGACTGCTCGGGCAAACACGCGGCGATGTTGGTGACAGCCGTACGGGCCGGGGCGGGCGTGACCGACTACCTCGATCCGGCTCACCCGGTGCAGCAGGCATGCCACGAGGCGATCGGCGACCTCACCGGGGACGATCCGCAGGACCTGGCAGTTGACGGCTGCGGAGCACCCCTGTGGTCGGTGTCGCTGATCGGGCTGGCGCGGGGGTACGGGCGACTCGCCGCTGCCACCGACGGACCGGAATGTGCAATCGCCGACGCCTTCCGGGCCCATCCGGAGTGGGCTTCGGGTACGACCCGGGACGAGGCGGCGCTGCACCACGCGATCCCGGGGCTGGTGTGCAAGGCGGGTGCCGAAGCGGTGTTCGGGATCGGACTGCCCGACGGCACCGGTGTCGCGATCAAGATCGTCGACGGGTCGGGCCGGGGGCGCTCGGTCGTCGCCGCCACGGTGCTGCAGCGGCTCGGATACGACCATCCCACCCTCGACGCGCAGTCGACCGCTCCGGTGCTGGGTCACGGCGCGCCGGTGGGGGCGGTTCGCGTCGCGGACCTCGACTTGGCAGGCTGGGTGTAGTCCAGCCTGTCCTGCCCCGAAGGAGGCCTGATGACCTGGCGTGACCTCGATGCCGTCCTGTTCGACCTCGACGGCGTGCTGACGCCGACCGCGCAGGTGCACATGAACGCCTGGCGTGAGGTGTTCACTGACTGGATCGCCCGGCACGGGATCGAGCAGCCCTACACCGATGCCGACTACTTCGCCCACATCGACGGGTTGCCCCGGTACGACGGGGTACGGCGGATGCTGGCTTCACGAGGCGTCACCCTGCCCGAGGGGGATCCGAGTGACGACCCGGCGACCGAGACGGTGTGCGGCCTCGGCAACCGCAAGAATCTCGCCTTCACCACGGTGCTCGAGCGTGACGGCATCGAGGCCTACCCCGGTTCGGTGCGCTTCCTCGATGCCCTCGATGCCGAAGGAATCGCCTCAGCCGTGGTGTCGTCGTCGCGCAACGCCCGAGCGGTGCTGGCTGCCGCCGGCCTGGCGGACCGGTTCACGGTGATCGTCGACGGTGTCGTGGCGGCGGCTGCCGGCCTGCCCGGCAAGCCGGCACCGGACACCTTCCAGCATGCGGCGCGGTTGTTGCACGCGGAGTGCTCCGACGCGGCCGTCGTGGAGGATGCCGTGTCGGGCGTCGCGGCCGGTCGTGCCGGTGCCTTCGGGCTGGTGGTCGGTGTGGACCGCGGCGCCGGTCACGAGGCCCTCCGGACGGCCGGGGCGGACGTGGTGGTGGCCGATCTCGCCGAACTGTTGGAGGTCGCGCCGTGAAGCCGGACGCTGCCGCATCCGCCGATCCGATCGACCGCACCCGGTTCCCGGTGCGCGAATGGGCGTTGACCGAGCTGTTCCCCAGCCGTGACGACCTGGGGGTGACCGAGACGATCTTCGCTGTGGGCAACGGATATCTCGGCATGCGCGGCACGCCGGAGGAGGGCCGGGAGACCCACACCCACGGGACCTACGTCAACGGGTTCCACGAGACCTGGCCGATCCGGCACGCCGAGGAGGCGTACGGATTCGCCCGGGTCGGGCAGACGATCGTCAATGCCCCGGACACCAAGGTGATCAAGCTCTACGTCGACGACGAACCGTTGTTGATCAACGAGGCTGACCTGGAGTCGTACGAACGCAGTCTTCTCTTTGACGAAGGCAAACTCGTGCGTGACCTGGTGTGGCGGACCCCGTCGGGCAAGCGGGTCCGGGTCCGTACCGAACGCATGGTCTCGTTCACCGAACGGCACGTCGCCGTGATGACGATGGAGGTGGAACTGCTTGATGCCACGGCGCCGGTGGTGATCTCCTCCCAGGTGCTGAACCGTCAGGACGGCCACGACGAGTACCACGTGAAGTCCGATGCGATGGGTGCGGGATTTGATCCCCGCAAGGCAAGCCGGTTCTCGTCCCGGGTGCTGGAACCCATCACCTCCCGGATCGCCGACCAGCATCGGATCCTGATGGGTTACCGCTGCCACAACTCACGGATGACCTTGGGCATCGGCGTCGACCACGGGTTCGAGACCGAGGACGATGTCGAGATCTCGGCCTCGGCCGGCCCGGACGAGGCCAAGCTGGTCGCGAAGCTGCTCGCCCGCCCCGGGCATCCGTTGCGGCTGACCAAGACCGTCACCTACCACACCTCCAAGGGCGTGCCGGTGCCGGAGTTGATCGATCGCTGCACCCGCACCCTGGACCGGATCGCGACAGTCGGCGATGCCGCGCTGGCTGCGGACCAGAAGCGTTTCCTGGCAGAGTTCTGGGCCGACGCCGATCTCCAGGTCGGTGGCCACCCGGCCATCCAGCAGGCGATCCGGTGGAACCTGTACGAGATCCTGCAGGCCTCAGCCCGAGCCGAGCAGAACGGCATCCCGGCCAAGGGAGTGACGGGCAGCGGTTACGAGGGGCACTACTTCTGGGACACCGAGATCTACGTGCTGCCGTTCCTCACCTACACCACCCCGGGCGTCGCCCGGAACGCCTTGCGCTTCCGTACCCAGATGTTGCCCGCTGCCAAGACCCGGGCCGAGGAGTTGGCGCAGTTCGGGGCGCTGTTCCCGTGGCGCACGATCAACGGCGAGGAGGCGAGTGCCTACTACGCTGCCGGAACCGCCCAGTACCACATCGACGCCGACATCGCCTTCGCGCTGTGCAAGTACGTCGATGCCACCGGTGATCGCGAGTTCCTGCTCAAGGAAGGCGCCGACCTGCTCGTCGAGACGGCCCGGATGTGGGCCGACCTCGGATTCTGGCGCGAGAACGGCCAACCCAGCTTCCAGATCCACGGCGTCACCGGACCGGACGAGTACACCACCGTGGTGAACAACAACCTCTTCACCAACGCGATGGCACGCCACAATCTGCAGAAGGCTGCCGAGGTCGTGCGGCAGCTGCAGGTCGTTTCACCCGAGGGGTATGCCCGGCTGGTGCAGCGGCTGGGTGTCACCGAGGACGAGGTCGCCGAGTGGGAGCGGGCCGCGGTCGGGATGTACATCCCCTTCGACGAAGGCCTGGGGATCCATCCCCAGGATGAGCACTTCCTGGACCGGGAGGTGTGGGACCTCGCCCAGACTCCTGCATCGCAACGGCCGCTGCTCCTGCACTACCACCCACTGGTGATCTATCGCTACCAGGTGCTGAAGCAGGCCGACGTCTGCATGGCGTTGTTCCTGCAGGGCGACCAGTTCTCGTACGAGGAGAAGCTCGCCGACTTCGAGTACTACGACCCGATCACCACCGGTGACTCGACCCTGTCAGCCGTGGTGCAGTCGATCATCGCCTCTGAAGTGGGCTATCACGAGATGGCTCTGGACTACTTCCACCAGGCGCTCTACGTCGATCTTGCCGACCTGCACCACAACGCCACCGATGGGGTCCACGTCGCCTCGACCGGCGGGGTCTGGGCGATCCTGGTCAACGGCTTCGGGGGGATGCGGGACCACCATGGCACGATCAACTTCGACCCGCGGCTGCCCGACGACTGGCCGTCACTGTCGTTCCGGTTGCGGCTGCACGGGCAGCTGCTGGTGGTGACGATCACCGCCACCGAGATCGAATTCTCCAACCGTGGTGAGGATGACGTCGACGTGTGGGTACGGGAACAGCCCGTCCCGGTGGCGGCCGGCGCCACCGTGACCGTGCCGCTGGCTGGCCAGGGGCCGCACCTGGCCGGAAGGCTCGGCAACTCGCCGGTTGTCGGCGGGCGTCGCGCGGACGGCTCGGTGATCACCAAGGGCGTGCCGACGGACTTCGGCGACCTGACGATCGCTGAGGAGTAGTCGGATCCGACGCCGATGGTCCGGTGAGGACTCCGGCGGATGATCACGGCTTGTCCTCAAGCACACTTGAGGTCATAGGTTCCTCTCATTGTCCGTGCCAGGCATGCGGAACCCGCTGGGACACAGGGAAAGAGGAGACACCATGACGCAGCAGCAGATGTCAGACGCCGAGCTCGCTGGACAACCCGCCGCCTACTGGACCGGTGTCGCCCATGAGGCACTCATCGCCTTCACCCGTGCTCAGCAGGCCGAGAAGGGCTACACCCAGCCGCAGTTCTGGCTGCTTCGCAATCTGTCGCCGAACGACATCTCGCCCGACGGTGAGGGGATGACGGTGGCCGAGCTGCAGGAGTCGATGGCCTCCTACATCCGACCGGAGGATGATCTGGCTGCGGAAGCGGAGACGCTCGTCGAACGTGGGTGGCTGACCCGGGATGCCGAGGATCGACTGTGGCTCTCGGCCGAAGGAGAGCAGGCTCGTGTCGACCTGGCGCAAAATGCCCCGGCGATACGGGCAGCCCTCCACGCTGGCATCGACGACGCCGACTACGTGACCACGCTGAAGGTGCTCCAGAAGTTGATTGACAATGCGCGCGGGACGGCCGCCTGATCCGGCCCAGCTCAGAGCGCAGGCGCTTCGAATGCCATGACCTCGCCGCTGGCGGCTGATCGTACGGCCAGTTCGGTCATCGCGGTGGCATACCACCCGTCCAGGGCATCGATCGGGGAGGGGCCACCCGAACGGACGGCATCGAGGAAGGCAGTGTTTTCCACCTCCCAAGGGATTTCCGGGCCGTTGAACGTCTCGGGATCGTGTCCGGCGCGGTGGTAGGTCAGTTCGGTGAGTCGGTTGGACAGGGTGGCCGAGCAGCCGTCGCCGATGACCTGGGCGAAGAACTTCGAGGTCGCCGGGGGAGTGTCGGCATCACCGATGACGGCCGTGGCCGCGACATCGTCGTCGAAGCGGTAGACCGCTGAGACATTGGTCGGGACCCGGTCGGAGTAGAACCGCCCGCCGACGCCGTACACCGAACGCGGGTCGCGACCGGCCAGGAAACGGGCCAGGTCAGTGCCGTGGCAACCCTGGGCGGCGATGTTACCACCACCGTTGGCCGGATCGTTGACCCAGTTGTTGTCGGGCCAACGACCGTCGAGCACCTGGACCTGCACCGAGATCGGTTCGGGGATGAGGGCACGAACCTTCTCCACCAACGGGAACAGTCGGAGTTTGTAGCCGGCCATCACCACGCTCGAGGAGGTCCGGGCCGCGGTCACGATCTCTTCGCACTCGGCGATGGTGCGGGCCATCGGCTTCTCCAGCAGGACGTGCTTGCCGGCGGCGATGGCCTGCAGGGCAAGGTCGCGGTGGCTGTCGTTGGGTGTCGTGATCCAGACCGCCTCGATGGAGTCATCGGCGAACACGTCGGCCGGGTCGGCGGTGATCCGGGCCTCGGGTGCGACCGTGTCGCGAAGCCGTACGGCGGCTTCCTCGAATGGGTCGCACAGCGCGACGAGCCGGACGCCGGGCACATTGGGGAAGCTGGTGGCATGGGCCTTGCCGAGCTTGCCGCAGCCGATGATGGCAACGTTGACCATGGATCCTCCGAAGTCCTGCCAGCGCGCAACGATGCTGGACCTGGCACAAGGCTGTCACGTTGTCGGCATCGCTGCCCAGAACTTCGACGTCCGCTCATGATCCGGACGGACAGACGAGCCACGCCGCGCTGCCAAGGCAGCGCGGTCGTGTCGGACCCGGACTGGGTCCGACACGACCATGCTGGCCAGCCGCGTCGCTGTCAGACCAGCACCAGATCAGATGGCGATGAAATCGAGATCGGGCACGCCGTCGCTCGGGTGATTGAACTTTATGACATTGGACCCTGCCGTCAGCGCCACGGGGATGGTCAAGAGCTGTGGTGTCACCCATAGGCCATCGGAGGTCCCTGCGAAGTTGGCCAAGAACGGCGGCTCGGAGTTGACTGTGATGAATGCCTGTCGGCTAGGCGTCCCGACAATGTACGAGATCGTCAGCAGATGGACCCCAGCTACAGGGACCTCCACCTCGAAAGTGGCCGTCCCGGACTTGCCGAGATAGCCGACCTTCTTTCCGTTGGAGCAGAGCGGGGAGTCAGCGACCTTTGCCGGTGCAGTCAGCAGCGCATGCTCAGCCTCGTATCGCGTCGGTCCGCCGACGGATGTGGTCACGATCTCGATAGCTGAAGACCATCCCGACGTCTGACCGCCGTTCTTGGCGCGGACTTCGATCGTCGGTGCTGTGCCAGGTGTCAGGTCCACGATGTGAGCCGACCGGTCCGTCGTGGTGACGACCACCTGCCCGTTCACACGGACATCGTAGGAGGACCCCGCGGGGATGAATACGCGGTCCCAGGCGAGATTAATGCTGGTGGCATCGACGGCAGTGGCGCGCAGTCGCGTCGGCACGGCAGTCCGAGTCTGACGGCTCCCCAGCGGCGTGGCCCGGAGGAGGCGGCATCCGTGCGGGGGAATGGAGGTCGAGAATGATCCCACTGTCCGGGCGCCGAGTGAGTGTTGCGCCCAGACGTCCCACAACCGCACAGAGCCGTTGATGCCTACGTCACGGAAGGTGATGGTGACATCCTTGGGTGAGTCGGCGAGATTGAACATCGCGATGACGACGTCGTTGCTGGGGAGGCGGAGGAACCATACCGGTTGTTCGGTGTGTTGGTCCAGCGGCACTGCCGGCCGGCCGGCGTCATTGATGGCGAGAAGCTCGTCGTTGGTGATCAGCTTCTCCCCGAACGAATCGAGCTTCGTCAGGTCGTCACCCAGGTACAGCGGTGCTCCCGCGATGGCCCACAGCGTCATGTAGCTGCGTCGTTCGTCCTCGCTGATACCGTCCATCTCGCCGTTGCCGACGTTCAGAGCGTCGAGATCGTTGTAGTGGCCAAGCCGGGAGTCCTCACTCCACTGAGGCAGGTCCCACCATCGCGTCTTGACGAAGAGGTCCCAGGTCACCAAGGTCGGGAACTTGGGTTCGACATCGAAGTCGATGCGCCAGCTGGTGGCATGCTCTCTCCAGAAGTCAACGTAGTCGTGACTCAGCGACCATGACACTTGGAGCTTGATGTCACGGCCGGTCCGGTCCAGCGCCTCCCGCCACGCAGCGACGTCGTCGCGGTTGTCGTATCCGGTGATTGGGGCGGCGTATCCGGGACCGACGCCGTCAAGCTTCAAGAAGTCGACGCCCCAGTCAGCGAACTGGGTCGCGAGCGAATCGATGTAGGCTTGGGCGGCCGGCTTGCTGAAGTCGATGGCGTAGTGAGCCAGCCAGCCACCCGTCTTGCGCAGATCGGGAAACACGATGTCGCGCGTGAACTGCCCCGGTGCTCCGAGAATGGGCGTGTTCCCGTTGTTGTACGACGGAGGCTGCATTCCCACCGTGTAGTACATGCCGAACTTGAGGCCCATCGCATGGATGTCGTCGGCGACTGCCTTCATTCCGCGCGGAAATTTGGCCATGTTCGGCTTCGGCCGACCGTAGTCATCGATGTCAGCACTTCCCCAACCTCCGTCGATGTTGATGTACTCGTAACCGTGTGCGCGAAGTCTGCCGGCCATCGCTTCGGCCTGGGCGAGCACGTTCGCCTCGGTGAGCCAGCTGGCGCGCCCGTCGGGGTTAGTACCCGGGTAGGTGGTTGCGCACAGGCTCCAGCTGCTCCATCCCCGCAGGGGAAGGTTGGAGTCGCGAGGTGTGATGCTGCGGGCTGGCGCAGCGGCGGCCTCTGAAATTGCGCTACTGCCGAGCGCTGCCAGTGCAGTGGTGGCCACGGAGGCGCCGAGCACGGTTCGCCGGCCGACCGTTGGTGTGTATTGCATGGTTGTGTCCCTTCATGTCGTCCTTGACGGATACCGGCCAAGTGCGTTGGAAGCGGTTCGCCGGGCCGGACTCGGCAACCGCTAGATCTGTCGGCCAGAATCGCTCTTCGTGGCCGGCCGCCTCTCAGCGTGCGGCGTTGGCCCTTTCGAACTCGTCACGGATCTTGTCGCCGCCACTGCTTCGCCAGTCAGCGACGACACCATCCCAAGCGCTCAGGCTCTTGCGACCCGTGATCACGTCAGCCACTGCGTTGGTGATCTTGAGCTCCAGTGAGGCTCCGATGGACATGGCGGTGTCAGAGATGAGACCGACGGTCGGCAGGGGAATGGCGGTCTCGCCGACGGCGGTCTCGAAGTCGCACTCCGCCTTGGTGACCTCCGGGTACCCGGCGGAATACATCACCATGGGCGAGCCCGGGACGTAATTCATGACGACCTTCTCCTTGGCTCCAGCCTCGGTGAGTGTCGGTGATCCGTCGGTCCAGGTGTAGTCGTCCCCTTCCTTGCCGAACTGGAGAGCGAGCCACTCCTGGGTGCCGAACGGGGCGGCCAGTCCGTCGAGCAGCACCAAGAGCTCGGCGATGCGGTCGGGAGAGACGTTCTTGTTGATGGCGGTGAAGCCGTTCGCCCCTGTTCCGGTGTAGACGGCGGCGTTGCCGCCGCCGTCGTACTTGGGCGGGACAACCGGAGCGACGGTCAGTTTCGGGGACGCCTTGACGTACGAGGGCATCGCCAAGGTGAAGCCCTGACCACCGACCTCGAACAGCATGAACTGGCCACCTTGGAACAACAGCGCGAGCTGGGGATTGTTGTAGGCGTCCGGATGCACAAGGCCCTCCGACCACAGGGTGGTCGACAGCTCGAGCCAACGCTTGTACTCATCGGTCTCGATTTCATGGGTGAAGGAGCCGGAATCGACCTTCCACTGATTGGGGACACCGCAGATCTGCTTGGTGAAGTTCGAGGTCGGTGACACCATCGCGAAGCGCTGGGACTTGGCGTCGGTCACTTCCCTGCAGAAGTCCAGGAACTCGGCAGCGTTGCTGAACTTGGCCTCGACCCCGAGAGAGGCAAGGATGTCGGTGCGAGCCTCGACCCGGGAGGCGATCGGCAGCAGATGCATCGGAATGCCCATCAGCTGGCCGTCGAACATCGCCGCTTTCCACGACACCGTGGGGATGTTGGCGAGCATCGGGTGACTCTTGACCGCGTCGCTGCCGAGCACCTCGCTGAGATCGGCGAACTTGGCCTTCATCAGCTCCCCTAGGCGAGGCACCTGAGGGACTCGGACGAGCTCAGGCAGATCGTTGCTGGCCACCAACGCCTGGAATTTCGACACATAGTCGCTGCCGGGCACCATCGTCAGGTTGAAGGTGACACCGAAGTGGTTGTTGAGGTTCTTCCAGAACGCGTTCTGGTCCATCGGTGGTGGCGCGAACACGCTCTGCTGCGCCAGGATCGTGACGGGCTCGGCGAGCGACGGTTTGCGCTCCAGCACGCTGGGCCGGTTGGCCGGGAAGTTGAGGAACCCGGCGATCGAGTTCGAGTTCGCTGGTGGGATGTCCGGGGTGACGCCGGCGAAGGGGACGTAGGCGGGCACTGGATTGCCGGAGCCCGAAGGATCGGGCTTCCTGTCCGGACCGCCATTCGGGTCAGTTGCGCCGGCTTGACAGCCGGCCACTGCGCCGATGCCGACCGCTGCCGATGCACCCAGCAGGGTGCGACGTGAGAGCCTGGTGGCCAACATAGATTCTCCTTTGAACGTTGTGGTCGCTGACGGTGCGACCGATGGGTGAAGGTCAGTACGTGAGCAGAATCGACATCAGTTGTTGTGGATGCGCGGCCAGATCGGCGTACGCCTGGGCAGCGTCCGAGATCGGGACATGGCGGGTCACGAGGCCGGTGACGTCGAGTCGGCCCGACGCGAGCAACCCGACCATCGTCTCGACATTGCGTCGTACGTGGTGGCGGACATAGACACTCGGGTAGTCGGCGCCGGCTTCCCATGCCGGGTCGCGATATCCGGGCCCGGCCTTCGCTGACGATAGCAATTCGACATTGCCCATCATCGACGCCATCATCGCGGTCACCGACGCGCCACCGGGGAAGACGACACGGCCGTGGGGTACGCCGTCCGGTGCGACGGCGAGGAGGCCCTTGAGCCGCTCGATGGGTTGGGTGGCGTCGCCTCCGAAACAGACGGCCGCGTGCTCGACACCGTACGGGCGTGCCCAGCCGGAGAGCTGCTCCCATCCATCGTCGGACGTCGGAACCGACAACACATCCGTGGGCAGGAGTGATCTGCGGAAGTCGACGTTGTCGCTCACTGCGACGTCGGCCCCGGCCAAGCCATAGACCCGCGAGGCAAACTGTCCCATCATCCCGGCTCCGAAGATCAGGACCTTCTCGCCGAGTCGGACGCGCGACTTGTGGAGCGCTTCGATGGCGAAGCAGAACATCGCTGCCAATGCTGCGTCGCGGAGGGCGACCGAGTCCGGCAGCGGTACTACCAGGTTCTGCCCGACAACGGCGCGCGTTGCGTGGAAGGCCCGGCCGCCGACCGCGACCACATGATCGCCGACGGCTGCTGTGCGCACGTCGTCGCCGATGGCCAGCACGGTGCCGGCCATGCTGTAGCCGAGCGGCACGTCGTCGCCGCCAGGTTGGTCGGCTTCCGCGCTTCTGACATTGTTGAGCTCGGTGCCAGCACTGATGTAGGAGTATGCCGTTGCGATCAAGACATCTCCCGGGCCGACCTCGGGCTCGTCAGCCTCTGTGAGGACCAGACCGACTCCTGGCCGGGCAACCACACGTTGGACGCTCATGTCTCTCCTAGTTCTCGACGACAGGGTTCAGGACTGGAGCTTGTCGGTGATGGCTTCCAGCAGCTCGATCGGGCGGAGCAGATGTTCGTCTGAGATCGGCTGAAGCCCGGTCTCGATCATTTCGACGAACATCGCCAGCATGGGCGCGTTGTAGTCGGGCACCAGCGACAGCGGCGACTGTGTGTAGCCATGGCGTCCTGCGACCGAGGCATGGAACTCGACCCGGCCCTGGTGGTCAGGGGTGACGAAGCCCAACGTCACGTTCGTCTGGCCAATGGTCGTCGTGGCGAGCACAGCATGGTCGACGCGCTGGACATGGACGTCACCGAATCGTTCGTTGCCACAGATCTCCAGTGCCGCCTCGATTTCGTGGATGCCGTAGAATGCCAGACCTGAGTACTCCGAGTCAGGGTCTGCGGGACCGACCACGTGGACTGTGGTCATCGGACCGTACTGCGAACGTGCGTTGCACAGCTCGGTCATCTCCGGCACGTGACGCAGCGCTGACGATGAGAGCAGCAGCGCGTTGTTCTCCTTGGCGACTGCGATCATGGCCGTGGCATCTGCCACCGTGGTCGCGAGCGGTTTGTCCACCAGTACGGGCATTCCGGCCCGCAACAAGGGTATCGCCTGTGCTGCGTGAGTGGCGCCGTCACGACTGCAGATGATGGCAGCGTCAACCTTGCCGATGAGGTCGGTCGCATCCTGCACGTTGTCGGCGATGAGGCCACCGCCCACAGACACGAGGGCTTCCCGTCGCTCAGGATCACCGCCGACCAGTGTCGTGAGGGAGACGTCAGGATGACGTTGTTCGACGTTCAGATGCCGGACGAAGTTGTCGACATGGCTGTTCTCGATGCCGATGATGCCGATGGTGGTCACATTGTTCCTCTGCTGGTTGGTGTTGTGTCGGATTCGAGCGCGCTGATCCATCACACTCAGACGGCCCCGGTGTCAGGACAGGCGCTGGGTCTCTCCCTCTCGTACGAGATCGCGTGTCTCGATCTCCCGGCGTCGAGCCAGCGCCGGGAGCCGTCGGGGAGGGTGAGGGTGGCGGGAACAGGAGTCTCGACAGTGACGGTGAGCTGGTCGCCGTCTGTCTGCCAGTGGCAACTGGCACGGCCGCGGCGGGTGTCCAGAGCGCTCCGTGCCCAGGTGATGCCTGGGCCGGGAACCGGCCGGAAGTCGAGCGTGGCGTGACCCGGTGAAGCGGCGCGGATCCCGCCCACCACCCGGAAGATCCAGTCGCCGACGGCGCCGAGGGCGTAGTGGTTGAACGATGTCATTTCGCCAGGGTTGATGCTGCCGTCGGGCAACATCGAGTCCCAGCGCTCCCAGATGGTTGTGGCGCCCATGGACACGGGATAGAGCCAGGACGGGCACTCGGTCTGCAGGAGGAGGCGGTATGCATCGTCGACGTGACCGGTCTCGGTGAGCGCCCACGTGACGAACGGGGTGCCTGCGAAGCCGGTGGAGATGGTGTGGCCGGATTCCCGGACCAGAGCAGCGAGACGGTCGCCGGCGGCCCGCAGTTGGTCGGTGTCCAGCAGGCCGAAGGAGATGGCCAGGGTGTAGGCCGTGGCGCAGTCGGAGGTGATGGTGCCGTCGTTGTGGATGTAGTTGGCCTGGAAGGCGCTCCGTAGACGATCCGCAAGCCGGCCAAGCCGTTCGGCGTCGTCGCTCCTGCCGAGCGCTTGGGCCACCTCGACAGCCATCACAGCGCTGCGATGGGCACAGGCTGTGGCGACAACACCCTTGTCCGCCTTGGCCTCACCAGGTGCGTGGGGTGGCGCGTCGGGGTCGAGCCAGTCGGCGTATTGGAATCCCGTGTCCCACAACCCGGTGGGCGAAAGCGCCGCTTCGACACTGTCGAGGTGGGTGACCATGGTGGGCCAGTGGCGGCTGAGGGCTTCTGTGTCGCCGTACTGCCACCACACAGCATGTGGCACCCAGACAGCGGCGTCTCCCCAGACACAGGTGGCGCCGACGTTCTGGTCTGAGGTTGACTCCTCCCGTTCGAAGGCGGACGTCATCATGGGGAACAGGTCAGGGACGACGACGGGGACGCTGCCACGATGGGCGGTCTCCACGGCGACGTCAGCAAGCCAGTCGTCGAGGAAGTCCGCCATGTCGTACAGGTAGGTGGCGGTGGAGGCGAAAACGGCAATGTCTCCGGTCCACCCGAGCCGTTCGTCACGCTGGGGACAGTCGGTGGGGAGCCCAACGATGTTGCCCCGAATGCTGGCAACGATGTTGTCGATGAGGGTATTCACGCGGGGATCGGAGCAGGTGAACCAGCCCGTTCGTGCGAGATCGGAGTGGACCACGACCGCTTCAAGATCATCAGGAACTCCTCCCCCTGGCCAACCGCTGATCTCGGCGTACCGGAATCCGTGGACGGTGAAACTGGGCTCCGCCATGCTGGGCTCGTTGCCACAAAGGATTGTGTCGGTCGCATCGGCATGGCGCAGCGGACGAGTGCCAAGTTCTCCGTGCTCGAGGACCTCGGCATGACGCAAGGTGATCTGCCGGCCAGCATCAGCCGGCGCCGTGAAACGGAGCCATCCGACGAGATTGCGACCGAAGTCGACCAAGGTGAGGCCAGACGGGGACTTCCAGGTCCGAGCCGGTCGGACCGACTCGTGACGAACGATTCCGGGGGCCATCTGGTCCGCCAGGACCGATTGATCGAAGGCGATCACACGGACCGCGCGGGGCTCTGTCGTATCCGAGGCGAGATCAATGACCTGTCCACGATAGAGCGAGTTCTGCCGGATATGGGAGCGGCGGACCGTCCAGTCGGCTGAGGTCGAGATTGTCTGGACAGTACCGTCGCGGTAGTTGATCTCGAGCGTCCCGATGACGGCAATGTCTTGACCGTAGTTGACCTTGGCGTCACCGAAGCCGAGCTCCCCACGCCACCAGCCGTTGCCGACATGGAACTCGATCCTGTTGGCTGACGCCAGCAGGTCCGAAACGTTCCAATTTTGAACCCGCAAACGCCATTGATAGGACGACCATCCCGGGGACAGGACCTCAGGACCAACAGGTGTGCCGTTGAGGCGAGCTTCGTAGCACCCAAGAGCCGTGGCCACGAGACGGGCCGATGTGACGTCGGCGAGTGTGCCGGTGAGGTTGGCCTCGGCTGTGGCGATGAACGCTTGGTCGGCCGGATCGGACGAGCTGATCATCGCGGCTGGGCCGAGCAGCTGGTGCGCCGAAACTGTCCCGCCGGCAAACTGTGGGCATCTGCCCGCCTGGGTGTGGCGCATGGCCTGCCTCCTGCGCGGTGGGGTGGAGAACCTGAATAGGTATAAGTGGCGAACAACTAGATCTTCACGCCTCAACCGTTCGCTGTCAAGACCTCGGCGTGAACCGCCTCGAAACCAGACGAGGCGAGATCTTGGATCGGATCGTCGACACCACCGGTGTTGGCCGGTTGGCCGCCTGCCGACTCCTGGCCGGGCCGGCCCTGCCGGACCCGAAGGTCCAGATCGACCGGAGACGGGTGAAGGCCCTCCACTACAGCAACACCGCACGGGCGCTGCTGGAGCATGTCTGGATGTTGATGGGCATGCCGTGCGGGAAGTACCTCGCTGTGATGTGGCCGCTGCGGCAGCCGCTGCTCGCCGCCGCCGGTGATCTCGACCTCGACGGTCTCACCGAGGCTGCTGCCGCCGAGGCGGTCGCTGAGATCGTCTTGATGAGCCCAGCCACGATGGACTGCTACCTCGCCCCGGCCCGGGCTCGGATGCGGTTGAAGGGATCTCGACCACGAGGCCGGCCTCACCGGCCCTGCGGAACTCGATCGTGATCCGGACCGTCACCGACGAACGTGACACGGTCTCGGGCGCGATCGAGGCCGACACCGTTGCCCACTGCGGCCCGACCCTGCGGGGCGAGTTCTGCCGCACGTTGACGATGACCGACATGTTCACCGGCTGGACCGAGACCCGGTCGATCCGGAACAACGCTGCCATTGGGTCACCGGTGCGGTAGACCAGATCGTCACCCGTTTTCCGTTCGCAGTAAGAACATTCGAGCACGGGTCTCCGGTTCGGTGGCGTCGTTGCACCACGCGACCGGCTCCGCCCGGACGTGATCGAGATGTGTTACCGACGAGCAAAGGCACGGCCGTGACGCGGGAACGATCCTGAGGTGTCGGGCAGGCAAGTCGCGGATTCTGGATGAGTTGGCGCGCGGCCGCGCGCTACAGACTGCCACCCAGTCCGACGAGACGCCTGGCGTCAAGACGGTGCTGGCCGTCACGAGCGTCGAACAGGCCGGGGAGTCGAGACACCCATGCGGCATTGGCGCCCGGCAGGTACTGCGGTGAGTTGAGCTCGATCCCGTTCATCGTCGGTAGATGAGCCGCAACCAGGAACGAGTGCACACCGGCTCGGCCGAGCAGGGTGAGGTCCTGCACGGTGATCGGCAGCCCACGGCGATGTGCCCAGGCCGCAGCCGCCAGTGCTGAGCTGTGGCCCTTGCAGGTCTTCACCGCGACTCCGGACCAACCGCGGGCCGCCGCAAGTTCAAGATCTGCCAGGCTGGTCCACCCCTCGTCCACGATGACCGGTACCCGGTTCGCCATCTCGGTCCAGTCGACCTCGGCCAGAGTGGTGCGGGGTGTCGGCTGTTCGAGGTAGGACAGCGTGGCCGATGCCTGCGGCGCCACGGACTCCAGACGGTCAAGGAACTTCATCACGTCGTCCGCGGTGGTGGCACCCTCGTTGGGGTCGACCGAGATCACCGGATCCGGTACGAGTTTCGCCGCCCAGGCGTGGACTTCGGCGACCCGGGCCGCATCGGCGTGCGGGTCAGCTCCGGTGGTCTTCAGTTTGAACCGGGAGATTCCGGTGGCGGCCAGACGCGTCGCCGCCTCGGCGAGATCGTCGCCGGGGGAGACCACCCACCAGCCCGGCACGGTGGTGACCGGCGGGCGCAGCGTGGCGCGCACTGCGGCGACCGCACTGCCGCCGAGCTGGTCATCGAGGGCCGGAACGGCGGCATCGCTGTCGTAGAAGGAAAAGGCGCTGCGTCCGAGGGCATTACCGGCGGCGTCGTGGATTGCGGAGTCGAGGGCGCTGACGCACACCGCGTCAGCGAGGGCCGGCATCGCCTCCGGTCGGTCGGCGGTGAGCCCGTCGTGCAGTCGGGTGCCCAGTTCGAGCGGATGGGCGGGGCTGGCGACACGATCGACCAGGGTGTCGGCCAGGTGCCGGCAACGGTTCACCATCGCGTCATGCTTCTGCTCTCTGGGCAGGGATGCCGTGGGCCAGGCCCACAGGTCGCTGAGGGACACCGCCCCGTGGCCGGTGCCCTCACGACCATCCACCGACACCTGAACCTTGGCCGTTGCCTGCGTGAGGTGGGTGATGGCGCCGCTGCTCAGCACCAGGGGGCGGTCGAACGGGTGCTCGGTGAACTCGACGGAGGCCGAGAGCACCCGGGTCTCGGTGACCGGGTCTGTCACTGTGCGGGTCCTCCCGCCTCGGTCCCGTCCGGGTACTCCAACAAGATGGACATCAACTCACCCGGCGTTTCCTCCAACACCCGATAGGCCTCGGCGGCTTCGGTGTGGGGCATGCGGCGGGTGATCAGCTCGGACACCTGCAGCCGGCCTGTTACCAGCATCCCGATCATCGTCTCCACATTGCGGCGCACCGAATGACGTACGTACACCGCCGGGTAGTCCGCGCCGGCCTCCCACACCGGATCGCGGTAGCCGGGACCGGCCTTGGCCGAGGACAGCAACTCGATGTTGCCCATCGCCGAGGCCATCATCACCGTGACCGAGGCCCCGCCGGGAAACACGATCCGACCGTGGGGCACGCCGTCGGGAGCCGTTCCCAGCAAGGGCTTCAGCCGTTGGACGGGTTCGGTGGCGTCACCGCCGAAACACACCGCGGCGTGCTCGATCCCGTACGGCTCGGCCCACTCGGCCAGCTCCTGCCATGCCGCGTCGTCGACGCCGACAGCCTTCACGGTGGAGGGCAGCAGGCTGCGACGGAACTCCAGGCCGTCGGTCACTGCGACATCGGCGCCGGCCAGTTGGTACAGACGAGCTGCGAACTGCCCCATCATCCCGGCACCGAAGACGAGCACCTTCTCGCCCAGCTGCACCGATGACTTGTGGACCGCTTCGATGGCGAAGCAGAACATGGCGGCCAGGGCCGCATCGCCGAAGTCGACTTCTGCGGGCAGTGGCACCACGAGGTTCTGACCGACAGCCGTCCGTGTGGCGTGGTAGGCCCGGCCACCCACCGCGACGACGCGGTCGCCGACGGCCACCGTACGGACGGCCTCACCGACCGCAACAACGGTGCCGGCCTGGCTGTAACCCAGGGCGGCGTCGCTGCCGCCAACGACGGCCGACCGGGCGTGACGCACCGAATTCAGCTCCGTCCCCGCACTGATGTAGGAACAGCTCGGGGCGATCAGCACATCACCCGGACCTGGTTGGGGGATCGGTGCCTCGACGACGGCAATGCCGACTCCGGGGCGTGCCATTACCTGTCCGATGGTGGTCATACCGCTACTTCCGTTGTGATGAAGGGTCGCTGCGCTGATGAGGTGGCTCAGTCGACCAGGGCCGTACGGTTGAACTCCCGAGAGCGTGCCCAGTAGTCGTCCAGTGCTTCGATGCCGAACTCCTGCGCGAGATCGGCGACCGAGACGTCCGGCTGCTCGCTGGTGACCAGGACCGAGCCGACCTCACCCGGATCGCTGATCGCGACCTTGGGGCCGTACGCGGCCTTGAGCGTCTGCAGTGGACCGGCGCGATTGCCGTCGAGATGGGCCACCAGACAGTTGGTGTTGATCGTCGTCGTCACCGTCGGGTGGTAGTTGGTGCTGCCGGCCACGTGAGCGCCAACCGGAGACCAGACATCACTGGTCAGGTTGACGATCCCGACCGATCCGATGAAATGGCTGCGGAGTTGATGGGCCCAGTATCGCTGCATGAACCCACCGTGGTACCGCGACGGGAAGACCATCACATCGGGTTGGAGCGACCGGTACTGCTCCACGAGCTCGATGAAGTTCAGGTCGAAGCAGATGGCGAAACCGATGCGGCCGAAGTCGGTGTCGAGCACGACCGGTCGGCTTCCCGGATGCAGGTCGTAGGCGTCCTCGCCCGGCACGAGGCGCAGCTTGTCGTACCGGCCGAGCTCGGCGCCGGACCGGTCGAGGAGCAGCGCTGAGTTGTGCCAGATGCCCTGTTCGTCAGCGACCGCCGAACCCTGCACCAGGTAGCAGGAGTGCTCGCGCGCGACCTCGGCCATCGCCTCGCGCATCGCCGCGAGCATGGCCGGACGCAGGGTGACCGTCTGCTCCACCGTGGCACCGTCGAATCGATCGCACAGTTCGGGCAGTACCACGAGGTCCGGACGATCGAGGAGTACGGGGGTGAGTTGGGTCCGCCAGAAGGCGACCATCTGCTCGACCAGCGCATCCTGGCTGTGATGGTCGCCCGGATGCGCGGGCGGTGGCGTGCCGACTGCGCTCACGACGACCTGACGGCGCTTCATGTCCAACTCCTGACCGACCGATGGCGGATGGAATAGGTATAAGTCACAAACAACGTAACCATCGGCCACGGCGGGGCGAGTGTCAAGCTGCCGAGATGAGGATCTCGTCACGAGAGCTGGATCTGTCACACTGGCGGGCGTGACAGAGGTTTCCATGCTGCTGGGTGAGCCGGGTGGCGTCCGCGACGTGAACGCGAGCCTGCTGCTCGACCTGGTGCTCAGGTACGGCCCGCTGTCACGGACCGAGCTGTTGGAGCGGTCCCGGCTGAGCAAGGCGACGGTGTCGGTGATCACCGGAGACTTGGTGGCGCGTGGGCTGGTTCGTGAGACCGGGACCGTACGGTCCAGTCGGGGGCCACGTCGTATCCAGCTTGAGTTCAATCCCGAGGTGGCCGCCGTGATCGGCGTGCAGGTGAGCGACGACAACTTGGTCTTCGTCCGAACCGACCTGTTCGGTCGTGTCGCCGAGCGTTGGCTGATTGATCGTGAAGTTCAGACCCCTGCGGACCTTGTTGATGCGGTCGCCACGGGTCTTTCCCGGCCGGAGGCGCAATCAGAGGTTCCCCTACTGGGTGTCGGTCTGGGCGTCCCCGGGCTGGTGGACCCTGAGTGTCGCCGCGTGTTGGTTGCGCTGTCACACGACTGGCATCAGGTTGACCTTGCGGACCAGCTGGAGGCGCGGCTGACGAGACCCGTGGCCATCGTCAATCGTGCGAAGGTGGTGGCGCTCGGGCAGGCGGGCGCAGGCCTGTCGTCCGTCGGTGGTGCGCGGAACGTGCTCTCGCTCTACCTGGGTAACGGCGTGGTCGCCGGTTCGGTCGTCGACGGACGTTTGTGCTTCGGCAGCGACGGCACCGCGGGTGACTTGGGGCATCTCACCGTCGATCCGGCCGGGGCAGCCTGCGAATGCGGGCGGCGTGGCTGTCTGCAGACTGTCGTCGCGCGGCGGGCGGTACTGGCTGATGCGCGCCGCCAGGCGCGGCGTGCGCGCGACGCAGTTGACGTCTCCGTCTGGGCAGATGTGGTGGCGGCTGCGCGTCGCCGTGAACCTTATGCAATCCGGATTGCTGAGCGGGTTGGTCGGCAACTGGGGGAGGTAGTGGCACCACTCGCTGCTGCGTTGTGCCCCGAGGTGATTGCACTTGCTGGACCTACCGCGGATCTCGGACCGAGCTTGGTGACGGCAGTCCACGGAACCATCCGCAGCTTGGCACGGACCGAAGCCGACATCCCGGTCGTGCGAGTAGATGCCGACGCGGCGCCCCGTGGTGCGGCGATGCTCTTCCTGCAGCAGCGCACGGCGCTCGGTCTACCGGAGGCGTAGCGTCCAGGGCAACGCCAGCACGCCCGGCACCTCGACTCCGAGAGCGCTGACAGCGGTCTGCCACAAGCCCTCCAGTCCGCTGCCCGTCACCGGCGGGATTCCGTTGCCAGCCAGCGATCCTGTCGCTCCGCGGGGCGAGTCCGAGGACTCGGCCGGTCGCAGTTGGGCGAGCAGGGGGAAAGCTGGGCCGCCGCGGAGGCCAACCTGGTCCCGTTCCAGACCGGCCAGGGCGCAGGCGCGATCGATGGCCAGGTCCGTCCCGCCGAGATGGTCCACCAGTCCCCGTTCCTTGGCATCGGCGCCGGTCCACACCCGACCGCGGGCGAGCGGCTCGAGCTGGTCCAGCGGCATACCGCGATCGGCGGCGGCCTTGCCGGTGAAGTCGGCGTACACCTGGTCGAGCCAACCGTTCAGGACCTTCCAGTCGTCGTCGGTGAACCCCTTCAGACTGCTGAACATGGTGGCGCGCTCGCCGGCCGACATCTGGTCGCGGACCAGACCGACCTTCTCGGCGAGCCCGGTGGTGACGAACTTTCCTGCCAGGACACCGATCGAGCCGGTCAGCGTGGTCGGATTGGCGACGATCTCGTCGGCACCCATCGAGACGAAGTAACCTCCGGAGGCAGCGACGTCACCCATGGTCGCCACGACGGGGCGACCGCTCTCCCGCAGCCGGACCACTTCGCGCCGGATCGAGTCGCTCGCCACGTACGAACCTCCGGGGGAGTCGACCCGCAGGATGACGGCCTTCACCTGGTCGTCGCGCCCGGCGGCCCGCAGTTGGGCGCACACGGTGTCGGCGCCGGCGCTCTGCCCCTGCAGCGGGCTCTGTCGGCTCAGTCCGGTGATGATGGCCCCCTGGACCCCGACGACGGCGATCCCGGGCCGACGCCGGTCGGTGAGCTGCTTGACCAGCGCGCCGCCTCCGGACTCCTTGGCGTAGCGGTGTACGTACTGCAGGTGCACCGACGGCTTGTCCGCGCCGGCGGGGACGGCGCCCCAGTTCTCGTTGATCCACGCGTACACCTCGTCGCGGTAGCCGACCCGGTCCACCAGGCCGGCGGTGAGCGCATCGGGTGCGGTGAGGGGAGCGGCGTCAACGGCAGCCCGTACGGTCTCACGCCCCAGCGAGCGGCGCTCGGCAACCCGTGCCACCGTCTCGTCCAGGACGGAATCGGCGATCCGCTGCATCATCTCGCGCTGCGCGTCGGTGACCTCGTGGGCGGTGAACTGGTTGGCCGCGGTCTTGTACTCATGACGCTGCCCGTACTCCGGCTCGACCCCGACCTTGTCGAGGGTGCCCCGCAACAGGGTGACGCCAAGCGCGACGCCCTGAATGCCCAGGGTGCCCGAGGGCTGCAGCCAGACCTGTCCGCAGTGCGCCGCGAGGCGATAACCGAACAGACCGTTCGTCAGCTCCCCGAAGGTCTCGCTCCAGGCCACCGTGGGCTTGTGCTCGCCGAACTCCGCGAGCAGCGCGGAGAGCTCGTCGACCTGCCCGGCCGACAGGGGGCAGGTGCCGACATGGACCACGAGCCCGGCGATCCGGTCATCGGTCCGGGCCCGTCGCAGGCCGTCCCGGACCGCGCGCATGGTCGGGGCATGCAAGGCTCGCAGCGCCTCACGGGGTGTGCCCGGGGCAGCGCTGAGGAGGCCGTGGGCCAGGTCGAGCTCCAGGACGAATGGCAGGTCGCGGGCGGTCAGGCGTTCGCGGACGGCGGCGATGGGATCCATGCCGACCAGCGTAGGAGGCCATGCCACAACCAGGCCCGGCCGTCGCCGGGACGGGGGAGAACCCCGGGTCACCCCTGAAGTGCTGCCTGATGTTTGCGTGCGCTTGCTGGAGCAAGCAGAATGGTTGGCGTGGCAGGCATCGGTTCGCAGCAGTGGGGTTCGGTCGGAGAGTTCATCGCCGAGCGGCGTCGCGCTGCCGAACTGTCGCTGCGTCAGCTGGCCGAGAAGGCAGGAGTCTCCAACCCGTATCTCAGTCAGATCGAGCGTGGCCTGCGCAAACCGTCGGCCGAGGTCCTGCAGCAGGTCGCCAAGGCCCTGCAGGTGTCGGCGGAGACCCTGTACGTGCGGGCCGGCATTCTCGATCCCGAGTATGTCACCGGTCCGTCGGTGACCGAGGCGGTCGCAGCCGACCCGCTGTTGACCGAACGCCAGAAGAAGGTGTTGCTCGACATCTACGCCAGTTTCATCGAGCAGATCGCCACCGAGAATCCCGAACCAGTCAAGGAAAGTGAAGGAGCAGCATCATGACCGAGCAGACCCCGATCGATCCGGAGTCGGACGAGAGCACCGTGCCGGGCGCGGCCGCGGCAGAAGCCCAGAACACAGCCACACCAGAGAACGCCGCAGCCGACGACGACACCGACGACCTGGGCTCGGGCGCCTTCGACGTGCCTCACGTCGAGGAGGCGACGACCGATGGCACCACCGCAGAGGAGGACACTTCCGCCGGGGAGCAGCCGTCCCAGGAGCACGACAGCAAGCCGAGCAAGGCCTACCTCGGGCGTCCCGAGCTGACCCCGCTGTACGCCATGGCCGGTCTCGCCGACCTGGCGGCCGCCGTCGTCCGTGACATCGCCAATGAGCAGATCGCTGCCTATCGAGCCCGACGGGCCAAGGCTGAGGAGAATGCTTCCGGAGCCTCGGCCACCGAGGATCTCGGCGAGAAGGTCACCGAAGGCGCCCAGGATGCGAACGCCCAGTTCAACGCCTTTCTGGCGAAGGCGCAGCAGCGTACGCAGGAGATCTTCGAGCAGGCCGTGGCGCAGTACGAGCACCTGGCCGACCGTGGCCGGGTCGCCGTGGGCGATGCGCTCGACAACGCCCGGCAGCAGCGCGCCAAGGCCGAGGAGAAGGTCGGTGACGGCGCCCAGGACGGCGTCGAGGACTTCGCTGCGGCGGCGCAGAAGTTCGCCGACAAGGTGACCGCGATGGCCCAGGCCGCTGCGGACAAGGTCACCCAGGCGACCTCGTCATCGGGCTCCTCGACGTCTCCGGCGTCGGCGTCAACCGAGTCGAGCGACGAGGAGACGGAGGTGGCCGTCTCGACGGCGACCGATGCCGACACCGGTGTGACCACGACGCCGACCGCATCCTCCGAGGTCCCGCCGGCGGCCGAGACCGATGCCGAGGCCTCGTCCGACAGCACCACCTGGGACAGCAAGGGGAACTGAGCTCCCCACAACCCTCAACACGTGAGGCCAGTCGATGGTCACCCCAGGTGAACCATCGACTGGCCTCGTCGATGGAGGACCGCGGTGTCGCGAGTCGCCCGCGACGTCAGGAAGCGGGCTCAGTTCTGCTTGGCGCGCTTGGCCTCCCGGCCACGAATGGCCGCGTTCAACTCCACCTTGCGCATCCGGACTGCAGCCGGGGTCACCTCGAGGCACTCGTCCTCGCGGCAGAACTCCAGTGCCTGCTCCATGCTCATGATCTTGGCCGGGATCAGCCGCTCCAACTCCTCACCGGTGGAGGAGCGCACGTTGGTGAGCTTCTTCTCCTTGGCAGGGTTGACGTCCATGTCGTCGGCGCGGGCATTCTCGCCGACGATCATCCCCTCGTAGACCTCCATGCCGGGCGAGACGAACATGGTGCCGCGTTCCTGCAGGTTGAACAGTGCGTACGAGCTCACCACACCCATCCGGTCGGCGACCAGCGATCCGGTGGGCCGGGTCCGCAGCTCGCCGGCCCACGGCTCGTAGCTCTCGAACACGTGGTGCATCAGGCCGGTGCCGCGGGTCTCGGTGAGGAACTCGGTACGGAAGCCGATGAGCCCCCGCGCCGGCACGATGTACTCGACCCGGACCCAGCCGGTGCCGTGGTTCACCATCTGCTCCAGCCGACCCCGGCGCAGCCCCATCAGCTGGGTCACCACGCCGAGGTAGTCCTCGGGGATGTCGATGGTCAGCCGCTCAACCGGTTCGTGCACCTTGCCGTCGATCGTACGGGTGACGACCTGCGGCTTGCCGATGGTCAGCTCGAAGGACTCCCGGCGCATGGTCTCGACCAGGATGGCCAGCTGCAGCTCGCCACGTCCCTGGACCTCCCAGGTGTCGGGGCGCTCGGTCGGGTTGATGCGGATCGAGACGTTGCCGATCAGCTCGGAGTCGAGGCGGGCCTTCAGCAGTCGTGCCGTCAGGTTCTTGCCCGACTTCCCTGCCAGGGGAGAGGTGTTGATGCCGATGGTCATCGAGATGGACGGCTCGTCGACGGTGATCAGCGGCAGCGGCCGCGGATCCTCCGGGTCGGCCAGGGTCTCGCCGATGGTGATCTCCGGAATCCCCGCGATGGCGACGATGTCGCCGGGGCCGGCCGATTCGGCCTGCTCCCGGTCCAGCGCCTTGGTGATCAACAGCTCGCTGAGCTTGACGGTGCGGATCGTGCCGTCGGCGCGGCACCACGCCACGTTCTGGCCACGCTTCAGTTCGCCGTTGATGATGCGGCACAGCGCCAACCGGCCGAGGTACGGGGAGGCGTCCAGGTTGGTGACGTGGGCCTGCAGCGGCGCACCCTCCTCGTACGCCGGCGCAGGAATGGACTCGAGGATGGTCGCGAAGAGCGGGCCGAGGTCCTCCTCGGCCGGCATCTCACCGTCAGCCGGGCGCTCCAGGGAGGCGCGGCCAGCCTTCGCGCTGGCGTACACCACGGGGAAGTCCAGGACGTCAGCGTTGTCGTCGTCCAGCAGGTCGAGGAACAGGTCATAGGTCTCCTCGACCACGGCCTCGATCCGGGCGTCAGTGCGGTCGACCTTGTTCACGACCACGATGATGGGCAGCTTCTTGGCGAGCGCCTTGCGGAGCACGAACCGGGTCTGGGGCAGTGGCCCCTCGGAGGCGTCGACCAGTAGCACGACGCCGTCGACCATCTCCAGACCGCGCTCCACCTCGCCACCGAAGTCGGCGTGACCGGGGGTGTCGATGATGTTGATGGTGACCTGCTCGCCAGCCGGGGTGGTGTGGGCCACCGCGGTGTTCTTCGCGAGGATCGTGATGCCCTTCTCCCGCTCCAGGTCGCCGGAGTCCATCACGCGTTCGGCGACATCCTGGTTGGCGCGGAAGGCGCCGGACTGCCACAGCATGGCGTCGACCAAGGTTGTCTTGCCGTGGTCGACGTGGGCGACGATCGCCACGTTGCGCAGCTCGGAACGTACGGGCATGGGTGTGCCTCCGGCGGTGGGGTGTGGTCCGCTCGGGTCGGCAGGCCGAACCCGGATTCTACCCGGTGCCGACCCCGTACGTCGTGTCGCCGCCGTCGTCCGCCTCCGGAGGGACCCCGATGACCGCGATGAGATCGGCGCGGAGCTCGCCGTTGGCGCGGGAGGCCATCAGCCGGCCGCCCTTGCCTGCGCTCCCGCTCAGCACGCCCAGAGCCAGGTGTGCCGCGGTGATCTCCTTGTCGCCGCGGTTGACGGCTGCCCGGAGGCTGTTCTCCAGGGCCTGTTTCGCATCCTTGCCGAACGGGATGTGGCGTCCCAGGGGTGAGGCGCGCCGTCGGGAGCGCTCGGTTCGGTCGACGTCGAGAGCCCCGGCGCCGAACGCGTCCTCGGTGCGACGACGGATCTCGTCCACGTCGATCCCGACACTGCGCAGCGCGTCCTCGTCGATCTCGTGGGTCTCCGCCGGCGCCGCCGAGGTGATCGCTGCCGTTGTGATCCCATGGCGAGCGAGCACCGCCGAGAGTCGGTCGTCGCGCTGTGTGATCGCGAGCAGCAGGTGCTGGGTGCCGATCGTCCTGTCGCCACGCTGCGTCGCGGCCTCGACGGCGCCAGTGACCACGTTGCGGGCGTCGGAGGTGAAGCGTTCGAACATCGTCGTACTCCTCAACGGTGCTTCTTGTGCACGGCCTGCTTGCTGACCCCGAGTACGTCGGCGATCTCCTGCCACGACCAGCCGAGACCGCGTGCTCGCCTGACGTGCAGGTGTTCCAACCGATCGGCCAGGATGCGCAGGCTTGCGACGGCGCGCAGGCCGACGCCCGGATCGGGGCTGTCGACGCCGGAGGCGACCTCGGTGGTGATGGACATGCATGTCAATCTAGGTTGACGAATGGACTTCGTCAACCCTGGTTGACGCACAGGGGTCGGATCAGGGCCTTTCCGGGGGTCGCTTCGCCCTGCGTTGGGGCTGGCGCCGCCCTCCTGATCGCTACTCTGGTGGGCGACCCGTCACGCCGGGCAGGGCGACCTGCCGGGCAGACCCCGAGGAGCAGCACATGGCAGGGGATTGGTTCTCCGAGTCGTTCCGCAACGAGTACCTGAAGCAGCAGACCTCGATGGGCCGGTTCAACCTGGCGATCTTCGGCAAGACCGGGGTCGGCAAGTCGACCCTGGTGAACGCGATCTTCGGCGAGGAGATCGCCCGGACGGGGATCGGCGAGCCGGTCACCCGAGGCAGTCATCTGTACCGGGCGGCCAGTGGCAACCTCGGGGTGGTCGACACCCAGGGCCTCGAGGTCGGACGTGACGACAAGCAGCTGATCAAGGAGCTGAACGAGGTCGTCAAGACCTCTCGCAAGCAGCCGCTCAGCGAACAGATCCATGTCGCCTGGTACTGCGTCCGGGGCATGGACCGCCGCTTCGAGGCCTCCGAGGCGGAGTTCATCAAGCGGCTCCACGAGCTCGACATCCCGGTCGTGGTCGTGCTCACCCAGGTCCCGGTCAAGGACGGTCGCTACCACCCGGATGCGATCGAGCTGGCACGACAGATCAGCGCCCTGGGGCTGCCGATCGTCGGGGGACACCCGTACCTGACCAACGCCAAGGCCGACGAGTTCGCCGGACTGCCGGCCCACGGTCTGCAGGAACTGCTCGATGCCACCTTTCGCGTCGCCCCGGAAGCTGTTCACGGGGCGCTCGCGGCGGCACAACAGATCGATGCCAAGAGGAAGGCGATGGAGGCGCAGAAGCACGTCGTGATCGCGGCCGGTGCTGCTGCGGCAGCCGCGGCGAGCCCGATCCCGTTCTCCGATGCGGCCATGCTGGTGCCGATCCAGCTCGGGATGATGGCCCGCATCGCCCAGATCTACAAGATCAAGTTCGAGCGGGCCGCCCTGTTGGCCGTGGCCTCGACGACGGCCGCGACGCAGATCGGTCGCGCCACCTTCACCGGTCTGCTGAAGCTGATCCCCGGGGTCGGTACGGCGGCCGGTGGGGCCATCAGCGCCGGGATCGCCAGCACCTACACCTTCGCCATGGGTCAGGCCTGGGCCGTCGTCTGCCAGCGGGTCGCGGCCGGGAAGTTCACCAAGGCCGGTGACGTGATCGACAATCGCGCGGTCAACGAGCTGTTCATGGACGAGTTCAAGAAGCGCGTCACGATCCGGCACAAGGAGTCGACGCCGGTCGAGTGAAGCGCGAGGGTCAGGCGGCCATGATGCTCACCGCGACCCCGATGCGGTTGCGGACCCACTGTTCCAGCGGCTCGACATCGGTGGTGATGCCCCCGGCCAACTGCACCCGGACCGTCACCCGATGGCCAGAGACCGGATCCGACACCGCTGAGGCCTGAGCCTCCAGCACTTCGGGGTGCGCCAGCACGGCTGATCGGATCCCTTCCAGGGTGAGGTTCTGCCCGTTCACCACGATGATGTCGTCAGCTCGGCCGAGCAGGTGCAGCAGTCCGTGCCCGTCGATTCGGCCACGATCACCGGTGGCGACCCAGGGGCCTGGCACTGTGGCGAACGGGCTGTTCACCTCGACCAGGCCGTCGACCACCCGGACCCGTACTCCGGTCAGGGGGCGGCCGACCGATCCAGGACTGAGGGCCAGGTCTGCCGGTGTCGCCATCGTGGCGAACCCGGCTTCGGTGCTGCCGAACAGGTTGTGGAGCACCGGGCCGAACCGTTCGATGACGGCCGTCTGCAGCTCGGGGGAGAGCGGGCCCGATCCGGTGATCATGGTTCGTGGCTGCCACCCCGGCGTCGGCCGTAGCCGCGCCAACTGGGTTGGTACGGACACCGTCACCGCTGGCCGGTGATCGGCCAGCAGGTGATCGCGGTGGTCGGGTCCCTCAGCAAGTAGCACCGTACGGCCGGCGACCAGCCCGAGCAGGGTGAATCCGAGTCCGTGTCCGTGGTGCAACGGTGGTTCGACGAGCAGACTGCCGGGCCGGCCGAGCTCCCAGCGGCGCCAGATCTGCTGCACCGGTAGGGCGAGACGCGGCCCGTACCGTCGTCGGGCGTGCCGCTGTGATGTCCCTGTGGTGCCGGACGTGCCCAACCAGAGTCGGCCTCGTGGCACGTCTTGACTCGCGGATCCCGAGCGGGGTCGAGGCGCGGCGGGTGGGTTGCCTCGCTCGATGGCCGGATTGACCACCACCACGTCCCAACCGGCCGACGTGGCCGCCAGCAGCGTCGCGATCGTCGAGCGGTGATGGCGGCCCGGAACGCGCAGTAGTCCAGGCTCGCCCTCGAGCTCGATGTCGGCCATCAGTCGGCCCAGCTCTGCCCCGGTGGCCGGCCCGTCGGCATCGACCAGGACCGTCTGGTCGGCCCGCGCGCGCACCGCCAGGTCCGCGACGGCTCCGAGCGTCGGGCCGTGACGTCGCAACGCACTGAGGGCGGAGACGAGAGAGATCATCGCCGTGGTGCCCCTTCGATCATCTGGGGCGCCCAGATCCCCGTGGTGGCGGCGATCCTGGCCCACCAGGGGCACAACTGTCGGGGATGTCGTACGAGTGTCGCGAGCACGACCGCGGCAGCTTGGTCGGCCGTCAGCGCCCACCGGTGTCGTGGTGGTGCGGCGACCATCGGAGTCAGGACCAGTGGGAAGTGGATCGAGCTCACCCGTATCCCGTCACCTCGAACTTCGGCCGCGACGGCGCGCAACCAGGCGTCGAACCCGGCTTTCGTTGCTGCGTAGGCACTCCAGCCGGCCGTCGGGACGAGGGCACTCACCGAGCCGATGTTGATCACCTGGCCGTGACCGCGGGTACGCATCGCGGGAAGCAGGCCGGTGATCAACTGTGCCGGGCCGAGCAGATTCGTCCCGGTACTGCGCTGCAGGTCGTGGGATCGGTCCACGCTGGCTGCGACCGATCGGTGGATCGACAGTCCGGCGTTGCTCACCACGGTGTCGACCTCGATGCCGGCCAGCTGCCCGAGCGCTGATCCGACAGCGCCGGGATCGCGCAGGTCGCAGGTGATCATCGTCGACGAGACCTCGAGGGCGGCGAGTTCTGCCTGCAGGGACGACAACTCCGCGGTGCGGCGCGCGAGTCCCACCACTTCGGCGCCCGCTCGGCCGAGGGCGAGCGCCGTGGCCCGGCCGATACCGGAGGAGGCGCCGGTGACGAGGATCGTGCGACCGGCGAGGCGACGCCGTACGGCATCGTCGGGGGCGGGGCGCCAGGCGGGTCCCAGATGGGCAGCGAACAGCTGGGCTCGCCAGTCCTCGCGGTACGCGCGCGCTCCTCTCATGCGCCAACGGTACGGCGAGGCGGCTCATGCGTCAGCGCGTCGCGTGGTGCTCGACCTGGGAGACCGCACGGCCCTCGCGTCGGTGAGGTTCCGCTCTCCCGGCCTACGGAAAGTGGTGTGTCGGAGGGGTTCGGTAGGCTGGTGGGGCGGACTGTCGGCATCGGTCGGATGGCGGTACTTTCCTTGCAGGACAGGGAATCTGAGCACACATACTCATCGCAGTCGAACATGTGTTCGACTACACTCAGGGGTGTGACCACGACCGCAGCCCCCACGACGACCGCCCACCCGGCGATGGTCGCGTTGACCGCTGCCCTCGACCAGACCGTGG